>Ga0208953_1000203_pt1 | contig 60217 bp, 50 predicted proteins | sample RifOxyB2_FD_184033 | JGI IMG/M metagenome (GOLD analysis project Ga0208953, IMG submission 184033) | Groundwater microbial communities from Rifle, Colorado - Rifle Oxygen_injection B2 (SPAdes) | ecosystem: Environmental > Aquatic > Deep subsurface > Groundwater | place: USA: Rifle, Colorado...
AGATTTTAATTAAGCGGGAGCCTGGAAGACATCCATCTGTGCACAAAAGGAAAAATTGAACCTACCCCCCCATAAATGTAACATTTCTACTTTGGTAGGAATGTAACATTTCTATCTTGGGTTGACAGCGGCTTAAACCTTTTGCAATTCTTGGTGCGGCACCAGCCGGCTCTTAGGGAATTTACCCATTTCATAAGCCTTGGCGCAGTACCAGTAGGGCGCAAAAAGATTGTGGGTAGAATAATAGTTTTGGGCAATACAGCTGCCACGACAACGGCTCTTCATAATGCATTCCTTGCAAACACCTTCAAGCTTTGAAGGTAAGCCTTCGCGGATGTCTTTTAGCATTTGGGTATTTTCCCAAACATCAGCCATTTTTTCTTTGGCAGCATCACCAAAAATAAATTCCGGCACAGTTTCACCAATACCGCAAAGCGCATATTTGCCGCTGGCAATAACACCTAAAATACCAAACACACCACAAAGACCACAACCAACTCCGTCATCACCAAACATTCGGTGCATAGGGCGGAAAGCCATTGGGTGACTGTAGAATAACTTGATGCTGCAAGTTTTAGAAAGTGTATTTTCTACCCAGTCACCAATTTCCATCAACTCTTCCATGGTTAGGGTAGCGCCATCTTTGTGCATTTGCTCACCGCGAGCAGTAGGTTGAACCAAGTTGAATTTTACAGAGCCTGCGCCAATAGCTTCTGCCAAGCGAACAAGTGGTTCAATCTCGCCCCGATTCTTTTTCATAATACTCATAATGATTTGAGGGCGAAAACCAGCTGCTACCAAGTTTTTAATGCCTTGGATAGACTTGTGCCAGCTCCCTTTGACTCCGCGTACCCATTCATGAGTTTCAGGCAAAATACCGTCAATGCTAACAGAAACAAAAGCGCCTTTGCAGTCTTTTATTTTTTTACACAATTCTGGAGAGGCTAGAACGCCGTTTGTTTCTACCACTAAGCGGAGATCTTTTTCTTTGATATAATTAAGCATCTCGTTGATATTTGGGTGTAGCAAAGGTTCGCCGCCGGTTAGTTTCACAGATGTCAAACCTAGAGGAATAGCTTGCTCAATAATCTTTTTAAACAAATTAAAATCAAGAGAAGGGAAAACCTTGCCTTCACCTTGGAATTTGGGTTGAATCCAGCAGTGACGACAAGCTAGGTTGCAACCTTCGGTTAAATAGAAATATAGACAATTTAAAGGGAATTTCCGTTGTTCAATATTCTCCGTTGTTTCTGTTTTTTGGTTAGTCATTAGCAACCACAAGCCTCCTTTTCGTTGATTAATGATTCATCAGGTAGTGTGCCCCCATCTTGTAAGAATTTTCTTAAACAAGCATCCGGACTGGGGCCATAAACTTCGTTGGTCCAGGTATATGCCAGGGCAGGGCAACCACCACGGCAGTAAGGCATATATTCACAACCCTTACAGAATTCAAAATTTGTCAGAGGAATTTGCCGTCTGCCTCGAAGCTTCCAAGCCTCGGGGTGATTTTGCCAGATATCTTGTAAGCTGTCTTTGTTAATATGACCCAATTCAATGTGGCACATTTGTAGACAAAGCACAATAACTCCGTCTGGGCGCACAGCTAATTTGCTATTTGGTCCTCCACAGCTGGTTAAATAGCCGCCACCGGATAATGGGGGTTTGTTTTCTCTAAGAGACTGGACCATTTTAGTGAAAAACTTGGCTTCGGAAAGGGGGCCGGCCATTGCACCAATCCTGCCGCCGTATTTTCTATTTAATTTTAGCAAAGTTACCATAGCTAAAGAGCGTTCTTCCGGGGTTAATTGAACTTGGTCAGAGTTGGATCGGCAAGTGCCCATATGCGAAGCTGAATTGGTAGAAAATCCGGGCAAACCAATATCTTCGAGTAATAATTTGGCCACATTTTCCAGGTCGTGAACATTTTTTCGGTGGATAGTAACTCTAACCGTAGAATTAACGCCCGCTTCCATTAAGTTCTTTAAGCCTTCAACAGCTTTGTAAAAAGTCCCCTTACCACGGAAAGAATCATGGGTAGCAGGTATTGAACCGTCAATAGAAACTTGGACACTGCTACAGCGGCCACATTCTTTTAAGTATTTAGCCCATTCTTTGGTAATTAAAGTCCCATTGCTTAAAACACTAAAACGCATGCGGTTTTTGATGATAGCTTCAATGATCTCTTTTAAATCTTCACGAACAAAAATTTCTCCACCTTCTAAAGTAACCTCTAAAACAGCACAGCGGCCCATTTCTTCGATGAATTTTATCCATTCTTCTTTAGGGAGATCAGAACTAACGTCACTCGCGCTGGTAAAGTGGCTGCAATATTTACAGCGCAAATTGCAGCGGGTAGTAATAGACAGATCAATTGACTTTGGTGTCCGCATTAAACGTGGTTTTTGTCGTTCTTCGGTCATTATTAAACCTTAGCCGCTTCGTAGCCAACCAAGCCTTGCTCGGTCAACTGTTCGATGAACTTATTAACATGTTCTTCGGCTTCAGCCGGAACATTGTTACAGTTTTCTTTGACCATGTTGACTATTTCAGCTATGGAATTTTTACCATCAAGTTGTTTCCAGATAAAAACACTGGTTGGATTCAAGCCAAAAGCTTGACCAGTATCCGGATTAAAAACTACAGCCCAGTCATCGAACTCTTCTCTTAAGACCATGATCGGATTCGCAATCGGATTCTTGTTGTCTGACATCTTTGTCTCCCCCTTGTTTATTTTTAATAACGGTAAAAGGTTATTGTATCAAAGAAGGGGTTGCTAGACAAGTGTTGGCAGCCCCTGTTATAATCTTATTCGTGAGAACCCTAAGCTTTCAAGAAATTATCAGTCAACTCAACCAATATTGGGCTGATTATGGCTGTGTTATCCGCCAACCTTATGACCTAGAAAAAGGGGCCGCAACTATGTCACCAGCCACCTTTTTTGGTGCTTTAGGGTCAAAGCCGTGGCAGGTTGCCTATATTGATCCGGTTCGTCGACCAACCGATGGTCGTTATGGTAAAAATCCTAACCGTTTGTTTCATTATTTTCAATACCAGGTCATTTTAAAACCATCGCCAATAACAGCTCAAGAAGATTACCTAAATTCTCTCCGCGCAATTGGGGTTGAACCGGCCAAACATGATGTCCGTTTTGTTGAGGACAATTGGGAATCGCCAACTTTGGGGGCATGGGGGACAGGGTGGGAAGTTTGGGCAGAGGGGATGGAAGTTACTCAATTTACCTATTTCCAAGAATGTGGCGGCTTACCCTGTAAGCCGGTTTCTGTGGAAATAACCTATGGTTTAGAGCGTTTGGCCATGTTTATTCAAAAGGTTGACAACGTCTATGATATTGAGTGGACCAAAGGGGTTAAATACGGTGATATTTATTTACAGCAGGAACAGGAACACTCAAAATATAATTTTGAGATGGCTGATGTGGTAATGCTTAACCAATTATTTCAATCTTATGAACAAGAAGCGATCAAATTGCTGGAAGCGCAGCTGGTTTTGCCAGCTTATGATTATGTCCTTAAATGTTCACATTCTTTTAATCTTTTAGACGCTAGGGGGGCTATTTCTGTAGCCGAGAGAATGGGCTATATTTTGCGAATTAGAAAACTAGCCAGGAGATGTGCCAAATTATATGTTGAATGCACTGCTTGAAATAGGTTGTGAGGAAATCCCTGCCCGGTTTATGCCGGGGGTTTTGGCTGATTTAAAGAAAAAAACCGAAGAAAAACTTCAGCAGGAAAGATTATCTTTTTCTCAGGTCCAAACCTTGGGAACCTATCGCCGTCTTACTCTATATGTAGAGGGGCTAGCCTCTAAACAGCCCGATTTATCCGAAGAAATTAAAGGTCCTCCAGCGGATATTGCCTTTGATGTTTCCGGTCGGCATACTCAGGCAGTCATAGGTTTTGCTAAAAAACAAGGGATTACGCTAGCAGACATTACTGTTAGAACTGATGGCCCGAAGAATTATGTTTTTGCTCAAATAGTGAGAAAAGGGCAATCGACCAGTAAAATATTACAAAAACTTTTTCCGGAAATAATTTCTTCTCTCTATCAACCGCTATCTATGCGTTGGGGTTTAAGCGATTTTAAATTTATCCGCCCGATTCATTGGCTTGTGGCGTTATGTGGCAATAAGATTGTTAAGTTTGAATTAGCAGGAATTAAGTCGTCCAACCAAACACAAGGACACCGGTACTTAAAGCTCAAAGCTCAAAGTTCAAAGCTCAAAAGTGCGGAGTTATTATCTTATAAAAAAATACTTTCACAGGCGGGAATTGTTGTCGATCATGAAGAAAGAAAATCATTAATCAGGAAGCAAGTTGAAGCAGCCGCAACCAAAATTAAACTTTCCGCACTAATTGAAGAAGACTTGCTTGAAGAAGTCACTTTCTTGCTTGAAAATCCGGTTGCTTATCTGGGTGAGATTGACAAACGTTTTCTCTCTCTGCCACAGCAAGTTCTGATTACCTCGATGAAGAAGAATCAAAAATATTTTCCTGTGGTTGATAGTTCGGGTTGTCTTAAAGAAAAATTTATTGTCGTTACGGATGGATGTAAAAATGCCAAAGTAGTTGTTGGTAACCAAAAAGTGCTTTTAGCCAGGCTGGCTGATGCCAAATTCTTTTTTGATGAAGATAAAAAAACGCCGTTAAAGTCAAGGGTTCCGGATTTAGCTGGGGTTGGTTTTTTTAAAGATCTGGGAACTATGCTTGATAAGTCGCAACGGGTGGCCAAACTTTCAGAATGGATTGCCAATCGTTTGGGGGCAGGGGAACAGGAAATCAAAACCTGTTTAAAGATTGCTGAGCTATGTAAGGCAGATTTAACCACGAAAATGGTCTATGAATTCCCTGTTTTGCAGGGGGTGATGGGGTGTGAGTATGCCTTGCTTTCCAAAGAAGATCCCAAAGTTGCTCAGGGGATTTTGGAGCATTATCTGCCACGTCATGCTAATGATGTACTACCCAAAAGCAAAGAGGGGACAGTAGTAGCCTTAGCAGACAGAATTGATGCCTTAGTTGGCTGCTTTAGTGTTGGTGCTATTCCCACGGGCTCAGTCGATCCTTATGGTCTGCGACGGGCCGCTTTAGGAGTTATTCGTCTTGTCATGGAAAACAAACTTGATTTATTGCTGGACGAAGCCTTGGAATATAGTTATAGACTTTATGAACCGGTTTTTGCGGCTCAGGCAAAAGTTAAGAAAGCCGATTTTGCCGAGGTTAAAGCTAAGTTGATTGCTTTTATTGCCGGTAGATTAAAACCGATTTTGCTGGAGCAGGGGATCCGCTACGATCTGGTTGATGCTGGCTTGGCCGATTTTAATGATATCTTGGATGCAGTAGAAAAAACTACGGTGCTACAAAAAATTGCCACCGAAGAGTGGTTTCCAGGCGTGGTTATGTCAGCTGACAGAGTTTCTCGCCTTGCCATCAAGGCTTCTCGAGAAGAAGTTTTAGAAGCGGATTTGGTTGACCAAGAAGAGAAGGATCTTTTTAATCATTATATGAAGGTTAATTGGGAAGTGGGCGAGGCAATCAAAGAAGAAGAGTGGCTGAAGGCCATTGCCGAGGTAGCAAAACTTACTGCCCCCATAGAACTCTTTTTTGACAAAGTCATGGTCATGCATAAAGATGAGCGCATAAAGGCAAACCGTCTAGCGCTATTAAAATCAATTGAAAAGCTTTATTTGAGTTTGGCTGATTTTCGCAAAGTAGTGTTGACTAAATAGGCTTTTTAAACTGGTTACCGGCCTGAGACCGCGTAGCCGAGCCTCTTAGGCTCGGCTTTCTTGTCGATAAGAGGTGACCCTAAGAGGGTCACCTACGCGGGATCGTTAAGTCTTTAAAATGAAACGTAATTTTATATTATTATTTGCTCTGTTTTTATTGCATAATGTTGTTTTTGCCTCATATATTACTCTCAATACTACAGTTACTTCCAAGGTGGAAGGTAATATCTTAAAAGTCCTGGTCAAGGTTGTGAATCAAGGGGATGAGTCAGCTTATAATGTTCAGGCAGAAGTAAGGGTTGGACACGAGAAAGTATTAGCCAGCCGGGATAATGAATTGGGAGTCAATGGGGTTTACCTGGCCCAAATTAAAATCCCTCTCCAGCTTAAAACTCCAGGTGCTTATCCCTTCATCCTCACTATGCATTACAGTGATGCTAATCAGTACCCTTTTTCTGCTTTAACTTGTCAGCCTTTCTACTATAAAGCAGGGGCTTCTCCAGCCGATCTGTTTACTGGTTTGAAGTCGGTTGCGTTTTGGAAGAAGGGGAAGCTGGCTTTAAGGTTAAAAAATATTAGTCAATCAACGCTTGAGATTAGAGCAGCTTTAATTGCTCCACGAGAATTGACAGTTGTTAATGGCGTTCAGCTTGTTGAAGTTAAAGATAAAGCGGAACAGCAGATAGTGTTTGAGATGAAGAATTTTTCTGCTTTAGACGGCAGCACCTATCAGGTTTTTGCCCTAGCGGAATATGATCAGGGTGGTCTGCATTGTACAAACATTACGCCTGGGACAGTTGGAATTGTTGCGGAAAAGAATCTTTTTGGATTGGACTATAAAATAATTCTGGCCATCCTTATCCTCTTGTTGACAGCTTTTTTCTCCGCGCAGGTCATTAGAAAAAGCCGATGAAGAAAACAAGTTTCAATCTTGAACTTATAATTGACCTGATTATCCTGCTGCTTATTACGGTTTTTTTATTGGGTTACTTTAGTCCGCAATATCTTTTGAGTAAAACCACGACAACCGGGGGAGACACGGCCTCTCATTATAATACCCTGGTTTATTTAAAAAACATTCTCTTCCCTCAAGGAAAGATTATGGGTTGGATGCAAGGTAATTATGCCGGCTTCCCGCTTTTTTATCATTATTTCCCTTTAAGTTTTCTGCTGATGGCCATTTTAAGTTTCATTATCCCTATGCAGATTGCCTTTAAGCTGGGAACCGTGCTGGGGATCTTTCTTTTGCCGGTATGTGTGTATGCTTGCTGCCGTTTTTTAAAGTATAAATTTCCTATCCCGATTATGGCGGCAATTTTTTCTTTGGTCTTTTTGTTTAATGAAGGCAATTCAATGTGGGGCGGCAATATTTTAAGTACCTTGGCCGGGGAATTTAGCTACTCCCTGGGATTATCTCTGTTCTTTTTGCTTTTTGGTAGTTTATATTATGGGATTAGGGAACAAAAACTCTATTTATTTAATGCTGTGGGCATAGCCGTGCTTGGTATGTGTCATGCTGTAACCCTATTCTTTTTGGGCGTGGCGTCGCTTTTTTTTCTTTTTAGCCCCCGACCATACCAAAACCTGAAATATCTGTTGGGTGTTTTTGGTTTGGGCTTTTTACTGATCTCTTTCTGGTTCATCCCCTTTGTCTGGAATTTACAATGGGTGACATCTTTTGTTTTTCCTTGGAGCATCAAGAGTTTTTGGGCGGTTTTGCCGCCACTGCTCTTGCCGTTTTTTGTTTTAAGCCTGCTGGCAATGATTTTTAATTTTCAAGACAAGCGCAGCCATTATTTTCTCTACACCATAGCGCTCTCTTTGTTAATCTTTTTTGTCGGCCCTCAAGTTGGCATTTTGGACATCAGGTTTATGCCGTTTTTTCAGTGTCTGATCGTTGTATTTGGGGCAACAATGATTGTAAAGCAGCTTCCAACTATTAAAGCCACCAAATTATTGCCTTTTATTGTTATGATCATAGTTTTTCTTTTAATCAAAAGTTACAGCAGTAATGTTTCTGCCTGGGTTAAATGGAATTATGAGGGGTTTGAGCAGAAAAGCTCCTGGGCCAATTTTAAGGAGCTGAACGACTATTTCGCACAAGGTCCTTCCGGTCGAGTCCTCTATGAGCACTCGCCAGCAAACAATGTTTTTGGATCTCTACGTGCCTTTGAAAGTTTGCCCTATTTTGCCAAAAGAAATACGCTTGAGGGTCTATACATGATGGCCTCAATCACTTCGCCTTTTGTCTTTAATATTCAATCAGAGACCAGTGAAAAGCCTTGTCATCCGTACCCCAATTATTTTTATTCAAGCTTTAGTTTGGAAAAGGCTAAGCCCCATTTAAAATTGTTTAATGTTTCCCAATTTATTGCTCGAACTAAGATGGTCAAACAAGCTCTGGCAGCTGATCCTGATTTTAGGTTGGAAAAGAGCGCTGGTGATTATCAGGTTTATCGTTTTTTGAAAAATTCTGACCAATATGTTGAACCACTGACGACCAAGCTGGTTTTTTCTACCACAAATGATTGGCGCAAAGATGCTTATCGCTGGTTTGCCAATTATGAAGATGGGGATAGTTTTTTGGTTTTTGCTGATGGGAGAGATCCCCGCACTACCGCACTACCGCACTACCGTACTCCTAGGGTTTCCAGTATCATTTCCAATGAATCAATTAACATTAGAACTGGCGACACGCGTTTTCCTTTGTTAATAAAAGTTAGTTATCACCCCAACTGGAAGGTTAAAGGGGCAAAAAAGATTTATCTTGTTTCCCCATCTTTTATGTTAATTTTCCCTCAAGAAAAAGAGATTCTGCTGACTTTTGAGCGGGGCATGTATAATTATGTGGGAATAGCTTTCTCGGTTTTGGGCTTGCTTTTACTGCTGTTACAGCTACCAGGATTTAAAAAATTGCGAGAACAGCTTTCTCCTGCTTGGTTAGAGCGGCTAATTACAGGCTGTGATGACAGTTGGGAGGGAAAAGTTAAAAAAATTGGAATTACAAAACTCTTAATAAGTCTGACCATAATCTTGCTGATTCTCTTTGCGCTAATCTTTTACCATTCCAGGAACTACAATTCATTCTATCTAATGAAAAGGGCCAGACAGGCCTATGGCAGCCATAATTATGTTAAAGCGGTCAAGCTTTTTGGTCGGGTCGTGAAACTGCAGGAAAACCTCGGGGCAGCTAATGAAGCCGGTTTGTTTTATGCTTTAAGCCTAAATGCTCAAGGGAGATATACCGAGGCATTAAAAGCTTTTGATCAATTTATTGCCGAATATCCTTCTTCCTACTGGACGCCGCAAGCCTATTTTGAACTAGCTTGGACCTATCAAGCTCTAGGACAGCAAGACAAGGCTATTAAGGCTTATCAAGATGTGGTGAGAAATTTTCCCCAGACAGTTTGGAAGGACTACGCCCTAAAACGGCTGAAGAAGTTGAGATGAAGGTTCTTTTGGTTAATCCTTCTTGGGGTGAGCTGGTCAGCGGCAAAGCCCGCATTTATAATTGGGCTTTTCCGCCGCTAGATTTACTTAACCTTTCGGCAATCTTAAAAACTCAAGGCCAGCTGACCAGAGTGCTTGATTTGCGAGCCAAACCTAAGCCAGGGCCAGAGTTAAAGACGGACTTTGCCTGGGCAGATAAAATAATTCTCACCACGTCACCTTTGGATCGTTGGCAGTGCCCTAATTTAGAAATCGAAAAAGTTTTTCAGCTTTGCCAATTAATTGACAATAAAGAAAAATTAATCATGATCGGAGTCCATGGCACAATTTTCCCCGAATATATTCTTAGAGAAACAGAAGCAAAAGTATTAGTCCGTGGAGAACCGGAAAAAACCGTAGCAAAAATTTTTAGTGGCCGGCCCTTATCGGAGATAAAAGGGGTTTCTTATTTAAGGGATGGAGAATTAGTCTCAAACCCTGACCAGGATTTGATTGATTTAAACCAATTGCCAATTCCTGATTATGAAGCTGTAGACATAGCTGATTATCGTTATGAGTTTCTGGGTGATCGTTATGCTTTGCTGCAGTTTTCCCGCGGCTGTCCTTTTGATTGTGTCTTTTGTTTAAAAAAGATGTATGGGCAGGGGGTGCGTAGGAAAGAGCCGGAAAAGTTTATTGAAGAAGTTGACTATGTGGTTAATAAGGTTGGCGCCAAGTCAATTTATTTTTACGACTTAACTTTTACAGCCCATAAACCATCAGTCTACAAAATATGTGAATTGATCAAGCAACGCGGCTATAAATTTAAATGGTGTTGTCAGACCCGAGCAGAGCTGGTTGATCCTGGCCTGTTGAAGGAGATGAAGTCGGCTGGCTGTGAATTAATCCATTTTGGGGTTGAGTCTGGGGATCAAAATATTTCCAATGGGTTAGAAAAGAGGATCAACCTGGAGCAAATTAAAGCCGGGATTATGGCTGCTAAATCTGCCGGCATCAGGACGGCTTGCTTCTTTATGTTTGGTTTTCCCGGGGAAACAAGGGCGGCAATGAAGAAAACAATTGATTTCGCGTTAGAGTTGGATCCGGATTACGCTTCGTTTCATATAGCAATTCCTTATGCCGGCACAAAATTTTATGCCCTAATTGATGGGTCGCAAAAATATCCAGAAATGTATACTCAAGAAGTTTCAGCTTTTGAACTAAATAAAATTATGCGCCGGGCTTTTTTACGTTTTTATTTGCGACCAGGGTATATAATAAAGAAGTTGTTAATGCGGCCAAGAGATTTGTTGGCTAAGTTTGGGTTGTTTTTGAGTTTTATCAGGAAATAAATAAACCATGAGACCATTTACTCTGTTTTTGCCGGTTTATAATGAAGAAGACATTTTAGAACAGAAGGTCGGCGACCTTTTGGTTTATTTGTCATCGTTAGAGACCCTCTTTGAGATTATCATTGTTAGCAATGGTTCGACCGATGACACTGTCTTGCTAGGGGAGAAGATTGCCAGGCGACATTCCCAGGTAAAATTTTTCCAGCTGCCGCAAAGAGGGGTGGGCAGAGCCTTTAAAAAAGGGTTCTCTGAAAGCCGATACGATCATATTATTTTTATGGACGCCGATCTGTCCGCCGACCTCTCTTTTATTGAAAAATCCAATCAACTGCTCGAAAAAAATGTCCTGGTTTTGGGCGCCAAGATTAAAGGACTGCAGAATAGGGGAATTATTCGCAAGCTGGGCAGTGCGGTATTTTATTTCTCTGTTTTAGCGCTGATGGGGCTCAAGTATGTTGATTATGCGCCTGGAGCCAAGGCTTATAGAAGGGATTTTTTGCGAAGACATTCTGAATATATAGATGATTTTACCAGTTTTGTCTTAAACCTAACTTTTATTGCGGCAATGAAAAAAGATCAAATCATTGAGATCCCAATTGCTTGTAATGACCGCCGGCCCAGCCGGTTCAATCTGTTTCATGAGGCCTTAAGTAAATATAACGGTCTTTTAGGCTTGAAATTTAGACAAATATTTGGGAAATTATAGTTATGACTAAAGTTATTGTCATCATGCCTGCGTATAACGCGGAGAAAACCCTGGAAAAAACCTTTAATGATATTCCTAAAGATATTGTTGATAAAGTTATCTTAGGCGATGATTGTTCTTTTGATCGCACAGTTGAAATTGCCAAAAAACTTGGCATCCAGGTCTTAAAAACCCCGCAAAACCTGGGCTATGGTGGCAACCAAAAAATGCTCTATCGTGAAGCTCTACAGCAAGGGGCAGATATTATTGTGATGCTTCATCCGGATTGGCAGTATGATGCCACAAAAATCCCGGCTTTGATTGCGCCGCTTTTAAGTGGAGCTAAAGATGTGATGATGGGCTCCCGTATTTTAGGGGGCAGGCTAGGGACTTTGGCTGGAGGAATGCCGATTTATAAATTTATCTCTAATCGCTTTTTAACTTGGGTTGAGAATGTTGTTTTAAGGTTGAATTTGTCGGAATATCACACTGGCTTTAGGGCTTTTACCAGAAAGGTGTTAAAAAAGATCCCTTTTGAGATGAATTCAGATGATTTTGTCTTTGATACCGAGGTTTTGGCCGAGGTGGCAGCCTTTGGTTTCAAGGCAGGGGAGATTCCGGTTCCATGTCGTTACTTTGCCGAAGCATCAGAAATTAACTTTATCAGGAGCACAAAGTACGGCTTGCAAACCCTAATTGTCTGTGCCAAACTTTCGTTGCACAGGCTGAATTTACGCCAGTTTGCCCAGTTTTTAAAAGGAATTTAGAAGTATGTTTTTCTGCAAGAAAAATGGTTTTACCCTTTTTGAGTTGATAGTTGTAGTTGTTGTTTTAGCCATTATTTCCACAATTGGTTATGTGCGTGTTACTAATTCTCAATCCACCATACGACTCAGCGCTGCAACTCAAAAGGTACAGGCTGATATCGAATATGCTCGCAGTCTAGCCTTGAGTGATTCTAAATGGTATGGAATTGAGTTTAGTGTTGGCAGTGTAGTCTTTTTAGAAAAAGACTTATCAAATTACTTGGTCGGGTTTTTTGAGTCTCCTGTTTGGGCTTTTGGAGGAGGGTCTCCCACCACAACGACCACCACAACGACCACCACCACAACCACAACAACCACCACTTCAAGCACGACAACTACCGGGGGAGCAACAACAACGACTACAACCACTACTTCAAGCACGACGACTACCGGGGGAACAACAACAACGACGATCGTAACCACAACGACTACAACCACTACTTCAAGCACGACGACTACAACAGTAGCTACGACCACGACGACTACAACAACGACAATTAGCACGACGACCACAACTACCTTGCCGTTAGCTGCTAACAACTATCAGATTTATCAGACTGATGGATTGGTTGATACCATTCTCTTTAACCCATCTCACCTAAAAAGTGATTTTGTGGTTAACTTGGATCACTACTTTGCTGGAGTGGTAATCAGTGATGTGTCTATTCCAGGTGGTGGAGATAAGATAGAGTTTAGCCCCCTAGGAGCCCCATATAATGATCGTAATGGCTCTGTTTTAACTGCAGAGGCAGTTATAACTTTGCAATACAAAGGATTAACCAAACAAATTAGAATAACCCCAAATACGGGGAAAGTGTATATTCAGTAGTAAGCAAAGGGAAAAGATTTTAATGTCTAAAAAAGGTTTTACAATTATAGAACTGGTTGTTTCTATGGTTGTTATTGCTGTTTTTGTCTATGGTGCAATAGCTATTTTTATCACTGCAGGGGTAAAAGGTTCTAGTCTGGATACTTTTGCTGTGGCGCAATCTTTAGCTGAAGGAAAGCTTGAAGAGGTGATGGCTCAGAGCTTTACGGTTTTGACTGATGAAGCGCAGGTAAGTTATTCTGGTGACCTAAGCGCTTATAGCTCTTCTGTTAATGTTGATTATGTTGCTGCCTCTGATTTGGATACAGTAGTTACTGGCCCAACAGGCTATAAGAGAATACAGGTTAATATTGGTCATCCTGATTTAAGCAATTTGATTCAATTGCAATCAATCAGGAGTGATTATTAAAGGATAGATGTATAATACACGAAGATTATTAGCTGGTTTCACCCTCACACCAAAGGGAATGAAAAAATCCAGCCCTTTACTGCGGGGGTTTACTCTGATTGAAAGTGTTATCGTCATGACAATTACATCGATCCTCCTAATGATTTTTTCAACCTATATTTCGGAGACTGTTAGTGCCTGGTCATTTGTTTCAAATCAAAAGAAGCTGTCGAGTTCGACACATTCTGCCCTCTTCAAGATGGTCAAGGAAATTAAACGGATCAAAAGTAACGCAAGTATTACTACTTATACCTCCACAGAAGTAGAATTTATTGACATTGATGATGAGATCGTTAATTTTTCTCAAAGTGGAGAGGCATTAGTGCGTAACAACGATTTACTCTTAAATAATCTGCAAACGCCCGGAGGATTGCTTATCTCCTATCTTGATGCTAATGGTGGAGTAGCAACAGGCACAGCGGAGATGAGGGTTGTGAGAATCAGACTGTCTACGGCTAAGGGGAAAGGTAAGGTTGTGGTGGAATCTGCTGCCAGAATAAGGAATCTTGAATGATTGGTTATCAGGAAGGAATAAAAAATCTCCAACCGAAGAAATCTGCTGGTTTCAGTATTATCCTGGCAATTTTTGTTGTTCTTATTACAACTTTTTTAGTGCTTTCAACTTCAACCCTTATTACGACTGATTCCGATAAGATTGTCAGGCACTATAACTCATTGCGGGCATTTTTTATTGCCGAAGCAGGCTTGCAATTTGCAGTTGCTTCCTCTTTGGAGGGCAAGGGTGATTGGCGTACTTTTACCGCGCTAAGCAAGAATTTTGCCGGCGGGTCATTTACGGTGCAAAACTTAACCACGGAGGCTAATCTTGCTTTGTTGAGGGTTACGGGAACTTATCCGGCCGGTTCTGCTAATAGTGTTACCCGTACAATCCAGCAAACTTTTTATCGTGCCTACACATTACCAGAAGCTTTTAATTATGCTTTGTATTGGAATAATTCGGCTGGGGCAACCACTTTGGATCTTGGTAGCTGGTTATTTAGCTCAAACATAACCGGCAATTGTTTTGGTGCAGGTAATTTTGATGTCAGCTCAAATTCCGGAGTAACAGGTGGAACAATCTATGTCAGTCCGGGTCACAGAGTTACAGGTTCAGGGACATATACTTGGGAAGTTTTGTCCTCTTTTCCTGCTTTTCCTCTCCTTGATAATACTTATTACACTAATCTAATTAGTTACTATGACTCAATTATTCCTACTGTTGCTGCCCCTGCTTATACCTGGGGAAGTACAAATCATGTTATAACTTTAAATGGAGAGACCGTTAGCTTTGAAAGCATTACGATTAATTTGTCGGGCGGCTTAACGGTCCGTGGTTCCGGAGAGTTGGTTTCTCGGGGAGATATTGATGTTAATGGAGATATCTATGTTGTTCCCAATACAGGAGAAACAATTGCCCTTGTTGCCCAGAATAAAATCGACATTGGGCCCTGGGGTTCTAACTCGGCAGATTTTTTTAGTGGGACACATTTATACTCTAAAAATGGCCGTTGTCAATTTACCAAGTTCTTGGGTAGTTTTGTTAATAGCGAAGATGTTTTAGTTATGTCAAAAAACAGGGTGTCGCTTAGTTGGTTTGGTAGCAACTTGGGAGATAATTCGATTATTTATATTCCACCGGATGCGACTGGCAGCAGCAATCTGGTGGTAGATGTGGATTTTACTTCCGACATATTCCATGGCAGTATTATTAATGATTGTAATGATTCCAGCCAAAGTGTTCGTTTTCTGGTTGGGGGGATGACGGGGATTGTCTATTCGCGTGTTTGTCCTGTTATTTTATCTGTAGGAGGCCGAATTAGCGGCTCAGTTGTGGCTGATGAAATCAGGACAATTTTGCTTTCCAATACTTGCCTGTCTGATATAGACTGGGCCGAGTCATTTTTACCTACTATTCCGCCGCCAGGTTTATCCGAAGAAGCTGTTACTGCCTATCCCTCCTCCTGGCAAGAAGTTTATTGACAAAAACCGTGCATTCTATATAATAGTTCCAATGCCAAAATCCCATTTTATCCTCGGTATTGACCTGCGTGTTTCTTCTGTTAAGGTGGTTGAACTTGAAGAAACCAAGGAAGCGGTTGCTCTCCTTCATTGGGCCTGCAGCGAAATCCCCTATGCCTTGAATGATAAACACCCGGAAAAAGAAAATGCTCAGGCAGATGCTTTACGCAAACTGATCGAAACGAGGGGTTTTAAGGGTAAAGAAGCTGCAGTGGTGATTGGTGGCAGTGATGCAGTTGTAAAAATATTCAATCTGGTTGGGGTTTCCTCTGCTGAACTGGCTGACGGCATCAAGTGGAAGTTCAGCGAAGAGGTTTCTTTTTCCATGGAAGAAGCCTTGATTGATTATTACCGTTTGCCCGGAGACAATAGCCTATATGTAGCAGCCTGTATTAATAAAAAAGTTTTTGACAATGTTCAGTATGTAATTAATAAAGCCGGCTTAAGATTACAGGCCATAACTGTTGTGCCTGATGTTCTGGAGAAGCTTTTTGTCAAAGAGGTTGAGCAGAATAAAGATAAAGTGTTTTCTTTAATCTATATGGGTAAGCGCACCACTAATATCAGCATCTTAAATAAAGGGCAGCTTGATTTTAACCGGGAACTTAATATTGGTGGGGAAAATATTACCCAGGCAATGTCGGGAGTTTTGGTTTCTCCGGAAGGCCGCATGGAGATAAGCGCTGAAGCAGCGGAAAAGATAAAAACCGAATTTGGGGTTCCTCTGGATTTGGAAAAATATCCCAAGATTGGCCAAATCCCCATTAATCAGCTACAGGCAATGGTGAGGCCAGCCTTAGAACGTATCCGGGATGAGGTAATGAGGACCTTCGAGTATTATAAAGGACAATCCGGCGAAGCTGTCATAGATAAAATTATCTTGACCGGTGGGAGTGCCATGACTCCAAACCTGGCTCTTTTTCTGTCCGAGGGATTGGGCATTCCTGTCGAGACGCCGGCAGCTGTTGATAAACAATTGTATCAAGGCAAGCTAACCGATGAAGCTGATTTTGAAAAGGCTTTGCCTAAGCTTTCTACAGCCATCGGGGCGGCTTTAGTGTGGACAGGTAAAATTAATTTAGTTCCGGAAGAGATTAAAAACCGCTTACAGACTTTAATTAAGAAATTTCTCCAGCCCCACTATGTTGCCCTGGCTTTGAGCTTGTTTTTAGGGTTGTTCTATCTCCCCTTTGCTTGGCAGGGGATGTCGGTACAAAATCAACTCGATTACACTAATAGTAAAATTAACGAATATAAACCGATGATTGCCAAGTTGGCTGAGTTGCAACAATCTGCTGCCGAAGCGCAGAATCGTGGTAATGCCTTGAGTTTAGAAAAACAGCGCAGTTCTAAAACCCCTAGGATTTTTAGGGAAATTAGCCAAATTGTTCCTGCGGGCGTGGTTATTACCTCCATGCAGCTTACCCCAACGACCATAAATATTGTTGGGATGAGTTTTGATAGAGGGCAGACTGCGGAAGAGATTCTTTCACAATTTGTTTTAGGCTTATCTGCTTCTAAATATTTTACCGAGGTTAAAATGTTGCAGGCAACAAAGAGTAATGCCTATCTACAGGACGCTTTTAGTTTTGAGATCAAGGCACTGGTAAATATTTAAAGGAAAAACAATCAATGGCCGGAATGAAGATGAATTTAAACAATCGGGACAATAAAATATTAATTGCCGGTACGGTTTTTATCGTCATGTATGTTTCTTATATGTTTCTTTTGGGCCCAAAGTGGGATGAAATCAGTAAGCTTAAAGGGCAGCTCAATCAGGCCCAAATTAGGCTGACGGCTGACGAGGCCAGAGTAAAAGTCCTGCAAATGCTGGAGAAAAAACCGGCAGGTATTTCCCAGAAGGTTGTTTCCAGAGAGCAGTGGACGATCAGAATTTTAAGTTATCTTTCTTCTGCTTCATCTCAATCAGGATTAGACCTAATGCTTATTAAGCCATTAGCAGGTGAGGGGCGGGAAGTCCAATTTAGTCTTATGTGTTCCGGTTCCTATCAATCTTTATATAATTTCTTGAAAGTTTTACCAAAGCTAGATGTCGACATAATTGTCAAATCATTGAAAATCAGTGGCGGGGGATCTGATCGGGCAGTGTTAAATATTGATATGGAGTTAGGAGCGTATTATTGATGTTGGAAAAAATAAAAACATTTTTTGAAAAAATAAAATTACAGAAAGCCAATAAGCAAACAATTTTAGTCGGTTTATTGGTCGTGGTGATTATTTATGCACTTTGGCCGACTATCTTTAATTCGGGTAAAAAAACAGCAATTCCGGTTAAGACAACTGTGACACAGCCGCCCCTGCTTGATAAATCAACCGAAGTAGTCGTTCAAGAGGAGGTTGTTGATGATACTAGGCTAACAGATCCTTTTTCACTAAGAACATCGGCACAGCGCAAGGATGCCGTTAGTGAAACGAGCGGCAAAAAAGAAGGGAATGATCCGGTTTTAGAAGGGATTTGGGTGAGCGAAGGGACCAGGGTAGCTTTTATTTCCGGGCAGACTGCCAATGTTGGTGGGGAAGTGGCTGGTTGGCGGGTAACCGGTATTAGCAAAACAAAGGTTTGGCTTATGAAGGGCAATGAAACTAAAATCTTGGAATTGGAGGCACAGTTATAATGAAGAAAACAATAGTGATTCTGGTCTTGTTATTGGTAGTAGGGTGTTGGTTGGGGGGGGGAGATAAAACTTTTGCGGCCAAGAATGTTTCCTCAAAAGACGGGAAAATTTTTCTTAATTTACAGGATGCCGAGATCAAGTCCGTGCTGCAGATTTTTGCTAAAGCCACCGGTACTAACATTGTGGCCTCGGATGATGTCATGGGCAAGGTAACGGTTACTTTTACCGGGATTGAGCCAAGAGAAGGCTTGGAGGCGGTTTTAAAGAGTAAGGGACTTGATTGGTTTGAGGAAAAGGGGACTATTTTTGTTTCTACCAAGAAAATTTTGCGCACTTATTATTTAAACCACGCCAGGCCTTCAGATATCAAGACCTTAATTACCAATATCCTTCCCTCTGGCAGCTCGGTGGCTGAAGATGATACTTACAATGTATTGGTAGTGCAAACCAGCTCAGACTACTTGCCACGTTTAGAAGATTTGATTAAAGAGCTTGATGTGCCGCCTACCCAGGTTATGATCGAAGTTAAGATGATTGAGGTTCGCCACACCGGGGGTGGGACCATTGGGATTGACGGTAAATATACCAGTCCAACCAATAGTAATAATACAGTTCAAACTACCGGGTTGGCAGGAAAAACAACCGATACCGGGGCACAGGGCCTTTATGCACATGTGCTGACCGGTAATTTTGAAGCATATCTATCAGCCGTGCAATTAGCCGGTAAAACCAATACTCTTGCCACTCCTCGCATTACTACACTAAGTAATAAAGAGGCTACTATCTTAATCGGTCAGAAACTGGGTTATAAAACCACGGTTACCAGTCAAACCCAGACAACGGAACAGGTTAACTTTCTTGAGGTTGGCACAGCCTTGACCATTACGCCATACGTTACTAAGGCCGGGTATATTCGGATGCAAGTTGCTCCCAAGATCAGCGATGGGGAAGTAACCAATGGTCTGCCTAGTGAAAATACCACTGAGACAGAAAATGAGGTTGTAGTGAAGAATGGCCAAACTTTTGTCATCGGTGGGTTGTTACGGGATAAAGAGACTCAGAATGATTATGGCATTCCCTTTTTAATGGATATCCCTTTATTAGGGACACTTTTTAGAAGAACAGTTACCACCAAAGATAAACGAGAATTAATAGTTTTTGTTACTCCGTATATAATTGGTGTTGATGTTTTAGAAGAAAAATCTGCGGACAAGATAAATAAAATGGAAGCAGAATATGAAAAGAACAAGGCTTACTTAGTTCACTAAGCGCGCAGGACTTTATTTTTGTTAGTAGTGTCAATTACTTTTGAGGCAAAACCCAGCTTTACTTTTCCGGGTAGGGTGTAATCAACTTTTTTCCCCAACAAAGCCTTAACGGTTTTAGCGTTTAAGGCCGGCTCTTCCCCAGAGAAGTTGGCAGATGTTGCGGCAATTGGTCCACAAGCCTTTATCAGAGTTAAAATTGTCCGATGTTTAGGAATCCGCAAACCAACTTTATTTCCTCCGCCAACCACGATCTTTGGTACAGCATTTTTTTTGTGAACAACTAAGGTTAGTGGACCGGGCCAGTTTTTTTTCGCTAGCTTAAGCGCTTGAATACTAAATTCTCCTAGCTCCCGGGCTTGCTTGAGATTGGCGACTAAAACCTGTAAAGGCTTATTCTTTGGCCGTTTTTTTATTTTAAATATTTGTTTAATAGCTATTGTTTCGGTCAACAAAGCCCCAAGACCAAAGACTGTTTCAGTCGGGAAAGCAACAATGCCCCCCGATTTTAATATTTTAGCGGCTTTTTTGATTTTGTCTTGTTGAGACATATATTTAGTATACTATAACCTTTTTTAAAATTCTGCTAAAAGACTGAAATTTCAGCCCCAAAGCAGCGAAGAAGAGGTGTATGAGTGTAGGACTTAATCCATATTTTTATGAAAAGAGGGATCCCAGAAGTGTGATTCTTTGGCCGGAAGGTTTACGTTCAGAGGATCGAGGACGAGTGGAAATGATGCGGCGTGAGGGAACACTTCCCCTAACCGCTCCTTTGCGCTATGCCGGCTCCCCTTTGTTTGACCAGAAAATAAAGTTTGACCCCGAAGAACTTCGAGCTGAACAATATAAGGCAGTCGATCATTTAGCGAGACGTGTTTTATGGCGTAACCCACGAGCAGAGGTCGAGCCGTTAATTATTGCCGGAAGGTGGGCAATTGAAGCTCATGAAAAGGCAGAAAAAAAGACCAGACGCAGTGGTGAGCCATATATTAATCATCCGTCACGAGTGACCAACCGTGTTATTGCGGCAGCTCCCGACGTTCTAACTGCTTGTGTAGCGTTTCTGCATGATACCAAAGAAGATGTTTTTCGGGGCAATTTTACTCGTTTTACCGAACTATGTTATAGATACTTATCTCAGCATCCGGGCTTTGCTGAGGAGTTAGATCGAGTCGTTGATGGAGTAACTAAGCTGATTAGAGAAAGAGAGAAGACTTTGGCTCATTGGAATGAGCAATGTAGTGGAGACAATCGTATAGCCGTAGTGAAGTTAGGTGATAGGGTTGATAATCAATTGGATTGGTTTTGGCAGAAGCCTGAAACTAGACAAGATAAATCAAGGGAAACCAGGCAGGTTTTTGCTCCGGCAGCCTGGAGATTAGGTTTGTGGGAGTGGCGTTCCATCTTGCTAGATACTTCGATGAGAGACCTAGAACCAGAAATCTACTGGCCTTTGCTAAAAGAACGGGGGGACAAATTAAATGAACATGAGGAAGATATTGAGCAGGCTAGAGGGGCTATAAGTGATATTTTAAGAAAAGCTGGTTTTAACGTAAAAATATTTAATCGTCCCCGCTGTTTGTGGGATATTTGGAATAAACATCGTGGCGATGATATTTTCCGAGTACATCCAATTGATTTGTTATCCTTTGCTGTTAGGGTTGATTCCTCTCAAAGAGATGCAGAAGCCTTAGCCTTTTGGTGTCTTTCAAAAGCATTGAGACATGTTACTGGAACATATAGGGACGGTCTCAACCATGAAGAAAAAGCTCCTTTCTACCAAGCCTTAGGTGGTCATTTTATATTTGGTAAGTATGCTATTCGACTTAAATTTTTTGACCGGGCCGGATATTTGCGGGCGACAAATGGGGTTGCGGCTGGAGCAGCTTTCTACCCTCTTTGGCACAGGGTTGCTGTGGGATATTTCCGTAATGTTGCTGATTTTGCCGCTCAAGAAGGGCTTTCTTCCGCTCAGATTGGCCAGGCGTCGGAACGATTAATTGGAGAAGTTACTGTTCTTGATCCGCATGGAAATGTTCACAATGTGCCAAGAGGAAAGAACGGTGAAGCGCCGACAGTTTTGGATGCGGCGGCCTGTTTTCATACTTCACTTCCAGCCAGGATAGAGGCAGGGAAAAGGGGGAATGCTTTGGCCTATATGGGAGGACAGCGAGTTGGACTTAATTTTCCTCTTCGGAGCGGTGAAGTGCTTAGTTTTACCTTGGCAGAGGAGCCAATCTATGATGCACGCAGGTTTTGGGCCTGTCACAATCAGCTAACCGTTCGCTCCTTAAGGGCTTCATATCGGCATCTTGATACGGTAGAAAATAGATCGATCTTGGTTGAGGGCGGACGGCAAGTACTCAATTCATCTTTGGCCCCGCTTTTACTTGGCGACAAAGATTTGGAGGGCAGTCGGTTTTTTCGCCATTTTATGGCTCATTTTTGGCAACACAATTTGGATGGTTCCGTAAGGAGCAAAGCTTTGGAGCGTCAATTTAGCTCCGAAGAGATTGGCACAATATTTTCAACCGAGCAGGCGAAAGCTGAATGGAGTCAAAGTTTGTTAAAAGACGAGCTGGAGGACGGAGCCAGAGTGCTTAGTCTGGAAGACTTTTACTATTTAATGGGCTTTGGCTTCTTGAATCCACAAGATTTCGTTGAAGCTTTTAAAGCTTTTCGTGTGAGAAATGAGGGAAAAATCCCGGAAAAACCAGGATATAAAAGAACAATGGTACTCGAACTGATTGTTAAAAAAGAAGCTGGAACCTTATCCCGGACATCAGCAAGACTGGAAAAACTAGGCTTAACAATTGGGCCGAGGGACAATATTGAACCGGCGGATTTGGGTGACGACAAAGAAAAAATTGTTTTTCTATTTTTAAATTGTTCAAAAATAGATGAGATACAAATTAGGAGAGTTACCGAAGAATTTAAGGCATTGCCATTCGTTTTGGATGCAAAAAATCGCTTTGAGGAAATAAGACAAAGGGAGAAAGGCATTTTGGCTGGTCTGATAGGCAGAATACGAGGAAGATAATGACCCAAATTAGACAACAACCAAGAAGAATAGTCTTAGCCGAGCCAATGGTTCGAGGTGTTAAATCCCACCAAGAAGCCTTAGAAACAAATGGCCTGTGGTTGTTTAAACATATGTCAGAGCCGCTTTTGGCCACCGAAGTTGGATTCCATTTAAGCCAGGGCGATTTAATGGCAGCCAAACAAGCGATTTTTAATGCGGTTCTAGAATTTGTTAGGCTGGCTAACAGCAATAAATATTTTGGCCCTAATGTTGTTGCCGATTGTTTTTTGGAAGCCAGCCGTTTTTATGATGATGCGGCTGTAATGCTGGGTTTAATTAAAAAACCTAGGCTTGCTTCTCATCAAGAGAGAACGGCTGATTTAGCGGCAGAGATAGCAACAAGACTTGGTTTACCAACTCAGAAAGTGCAAATAATTAGGAGAGCTGCTCTACTGCACGATTGTGGTAAAGTAGCTATTGATCCGGCTATCCTCTTTAAGGAAGGGCAGTGGGAGGGTGACGATCTAAAAACAAAAGAGCATCACTTAATGGTTGGAGTGGAGATTGTTGGCGCAATTAGAAGCTTGCAGGCAGAAGCAAGGATAATCAGGGACCATCATTATCGTCAAGGCTATCTTTATCATGGTGTAATTTTAAAAACCAGACCAGATGAACAAGTAGCAATAGAAAGTCAAATCTTAGCTGCGGCAGATATTTTTGATGCCTTAACTAGTCCTCGGGCGAATAGAAGTGGTTATTTTTTTACAGCTGAGGCAGCCTTTGAAATTGTTGAAACAGGTAACTGCAAGTCTGGTTATGGCCAGCCAATTGATCCTAAAATTATAACTGCGCTAAAAGAAATCGTGCTTTCCCCGAGGCATCTCTAATTATCTTTATTTCTCTAAATGATTGTTGAGCTAATCTTTTTATCTCTTCTGCCTGATCAATCCCAAATTCAAGAATTAACTGCCCGTTCTCTTTTAAATGTTGCGGACTCTCTTTGATAAGTCGTCGAATATAATCCAAACCATCTCTTTCTCCATCTAGTGCTTGTCTTGGTTCGAAATCTTTAACATTGGTTTCAAGGGTTTCGATTATAGCAGTTGGAATATAAGGGGGATTAGAAATAATCAGATCAATCTTTTCTGTTAACGGTTCGAGTAAATTACCAATTATAAACTGACAACGATTGCTAACTTGATGTTTGTCGGCGTTCTTTTGGGCAACTGCAATGGCTTGAGGGGCGGAGTCAATGGCAATCACTTTCACTTGAGGCAGATATTTGGCCAAGGTTACAGCGATGCAGCCGGAGCCGGTGCCGATGTCGGCTATGGTTACGAGTTGCGGGTTGCGGGTTACGAGTTCTATAACTATTTCTACCATTTGCTCGGTTTCCGGACGGGGTATGAGAACATTTTGATCTACTATAATATCCAGCACCATAAATGGTTGATAGCCGGTTATATAGGCAATTGGCTCATGCAGACTGCGGCGTTTGATTAAGAGTTTAAAGTTTGCCAACTCTTCTTTGGAGAGAGCCCTTTCATGTTGAGTGTAGAGCTCAATCCTTTTTAATCCCAAGCTATGAGCTAAGAGAATTTCTGCTTCAAGATGGGGCCATTCAATCTGAGCTTTTTTAAAATAGTCAGTAGTCCAATCCAGGAGTTTAGTGATGGTCCAGGTTTCGGTCATTTCATCCCTGCCTGCCGGCAGGCAGGTTGGCTAGTTTCGCCACCCGATCAGCAGTGGTCAAGGCGTCAATCATTTCTTTTAGATCTCCATCCAGAACATCATTTAAGCGATAGGTAGTAAAACCGATGCGATGATCGGTTATGCGCCCTTGCGGGAAGTTGTAAGTTCTAATCTTTTCGGAACGATCACCGGAACCGACCATAATTCTGCGGGCTTCAACCCGTTTCTGATGCTCTCTTTCCTGCTCTGCTTCAAGGATTCTGGTCCGCAAAATCTTCATGGCTTTGGCCCTGTTTTGCAGCTGCGAGCGTTCATCTTGGCAAGCAACAACAGTGTTGGTTGGTAAATGGGTGAGACGAACAGCAGAGGCAACCTTATTAACATTTTGTCCGCCAGCCCCGGAAGCATGGTAAATATCAATTCGCAGGTCGTTGGGTTCTATTTTAATATCAACCTCTTCAGCTTCCGGCAGCACGGCCACGGTCGCTGCTGAGGTGTGGATGCGGCCGCCTGATTCGGTTTTGGGCACTCGCTGAACTCGATGGGTGCCGCTTTCAAATTTCAAGAGGCTATAAGCCCCCTTGCCAATGATATTAATAATTGCTTCTTTGTAGCCGCCCAAGCCGGTAGGATTAGATTCCATCATTTCTGTTTTCAAACCGTTTCTCTCGGCAAAGCGCAGGTACATGCGCAAAAGCTCACCGGCAAAAAGGGCGGCTTCTTCTCCGCCAGTGCCAGCCCTAATTTCCAGGATAATATTTTTCTCGTCATAGGGATCTTTGGGGATCAGGAGGATCTCGATCTCCTTTTCTAATTCCAATTTCCTAGTTTCCAATTCCTTTAGCTCAGCTTCAGCTAACTCTTGCATGTCCTTGTCGTTAGCTAGTTCTTGAGCTTCGGCTATTTCTTGGGAAACTTTTTGGTATTCCTGGGCTTTTTCAAAGAGCTCTCTTAGGGCGGCTAATTCTTTGGAAAAGGACTGAAACTTTTCCCGGTCTGTAATGATCTCCGGGGAGCTGAGATTAGTTTCCAGCTCGTGGTAGTGTTTTTGGATGTTGACTAGCTTTTTAAGCAGCATGAAACAACCTTATGGAGCCAGCTACTTCTTCTTGCCGGCAGGTGCTTTCTTCTTTTTAACCGGAGCTTTCTTACGAGGAGTAACGTTGGCGTATTTTTTCTTAAACTTTTGGACGCGGCCTTCAATATCAAGCATTTTTTCTTTGCCGGTGAAAAGTGGATGGCAGGCCGAACAGATATCAACCCGCAGATTCTCTTTGGTAGAGCCCACCTGGAAAACTTTACCGCAGGCACAAGTTGCCGTGGTTTCGAAATATCTTGGATGAATCTTTTCTTTCATACGGAAACTATTTTACCATGGGATTGGGAATTTGTCCACGCCGGGCAATGGTGATAATTTCCCTGTAAGCCTTACGCCTATCCCCGTTGGGGGAAAGGGACAGGATCAGAAGCAGGATTAGGAGGAGGGAGCGATACGCATTATAAGCTAATGTGCCGTAGTGTTTTTTACAGAAATAGAGGCCGCCCTTAAACCCCTCAATAAACAGTTGAGGGTTAAAAGTTTTACTGCTATAACCGCCATAATGGATAACTTCGGCTTGGGGGAGGAAATAGATTTTATGGCCGGCTTTTCTGATTGACAGACACCAGTCAAGGTCGTCGTTATAAAAGAAGAGGTTTTCATCCATCAGACCAACTTGATCAATAACTTCTTTTCTAACCATCAAGCAGGCGCCGATCACAAAGTCTACAGTTATTGGCTTTGTGGAAAAGTAAAATCTTTTACCCAATAAGCCCCCTTGCCGCTGAATGGTGCCATCGAGGTTTAAAAGTTTGGGGCCGCAAGCGCCAGCTTGGGGATTTGTGTCCATAAATTTCACCATTTGATCAAGGGCGCCAGCCTTAACAATTGTGTCGTTGTTTAAGAGCAGGGCATAGCGGCCTTGGCAGACGCGCAGACCTTGGTTGTTGGCTTTAGCAAAACCGAGGTTTTCTTGGTTGGCCATCAGCCGCACTTGAGGAAAATCAGTTTTGATCATTTGCTGTGAGCCATCAGTTGAGCCATTATCGACCACGATTATTTCCAGGCTAGCTTGGGGAGAACTCTTCTCAATTGATTGCAGGCACTCTTTGAGAAGTTGGCTATTGTTGATATTAATGATGATGATTGATATATCTTTCATTTTATAAATTAATAATTAACAATTTCTCAATTAATAACAATGTGTCGCTTCGCGACATTGATTTAAATATGATAAATTATTCTTTGTTATTAATCGGTTCATTGTTGATTTGACTAAGGGTGGGCTTTCCCTCCCTTAAATCCTTCCAGCCTAAGTATCTTATAGCGATTAATATAATCTTCAACTAAATTTAGCTGCCAACCTGTGTCGGCAATGTTTTTAAAGTATTTTTTAACTTCAGCTCTAAACTCTTTATTGTCTTCCCCATAATAACAAACAGTTTCTCCGGACGTTAAATTGGGAATGCCCCAAATATCATACTGTTTTTCACCCCAAGGCGCACCCCTTTTAAGAAAACCGATGGCCAGGTAAGTTGGTCGGTTAAGGTGGAACTCAAGAAGGGACGCGGAAACGTTGGTTTGTGAAAAAACCTTAGTGTTTTCTGGAATTAATTTGTCGAGCTCGTAATTCTTAGAGTATTCCTGCTGATGGAGTAATACTCCTGGTGTGACAAACAAGAGCATAATAATAACGAGAGAACTAAACAGGCCAATCCAAGTGATGAAAAGTTGCCATTTTTTCTTTTGTTCCATTAAGTAGTTAATTGTTAATGGGATTGCGGCAATATAGCCAATTGCTGGCCAGTGGGCCCAAACTTTGACTTTTAGTGAAAGGATTAGGAAGAGGAAAAGAGGAACGAAGGAGAAGGAAAAGAGTAGTCTAGTTTCCTTGTTCTGTTTTAGAGCATATTTGTAAGCGCCAAACAGGGCGAAAATTAAAAATGGTGAAAAGTGAACTAATTGGTCAGCGATAAATGGGAGGAAGTTGTTTCCAAAACTATCACCAACTGTTTTTGCTCCATGAAAAGTGAAAGAAACAAAATTATATAAACTATTCCAATAGATAACCGGTGTAAAAAACAATAAAGAGATAATAAAACAGAGATAAGGTTCTTTGGTCTTAAGCCAAAAGCGTTGTTCCGGAACTATGAGGAAAAATAAGGCTAGACTGGGCCAGAAGACAAACATGGTGTATTTGCATAGTGAGCCCAGACCGATGATTATTGCTAAGAGATACCAAAGTGTGGTTTTGTTTCTCTTTACAATATACACAGTAGTTAGTAGTGCGGTAGTCCAGAAAAGAACTAAAGGGAGTTCAACGAACATTGTTAGCCAAATTACTAGGAAGTGGGGGATGATTTGAAAAAGAACCGCTGACCAAAAGGCAATTTTCTCGTTATAGACTTCTTTTGCTAAAAAGTAGACGACAATGCTAACTAATAAGGCAATAAGAGTAGTTGCCAGCCTTAGGGTGAAGAGAATTGGTTGGCCAAAAGTAAAAAGAAAATTGACATAAGCTACCATTGGCGGATGGTCAACGTAAGAAAGTGCCAGGTGTCTTGACCAGAGCCAATAATATGATTCGTCGGCGGTAACTGGGAAAAGAGTCCCGAGAAGAATGCGAGCCAGAGACATTAAGGCTAAAAATATTATTAAGGCTAACGGCATCTAATTTTCCACCAAGCTAGCGAAGCTACGTGCCAGAGGTACTTAACCGCTTCCTTGACACTCATTTTACTTTTGCCTGCTTCACGCTCCACAAAAACAATCGGATATTCGACTACTTTATCAAAGTCCCCTTTAACCATGATTTCTAGGCCGATCTTCCAGCTTTTAGCTTCTAATTTAACTCCGTCAATTATCTGCTTATCAAACATAAAGAAGCCAGAAGTTAAATCTTTAACCGGGGTTAAGAAAGAACCGATTGAGCGGGCAACCCAGTGGATAAATTTGCGATACCAGATCCAATCGGAGGTGCCGCCGCCGCTAACTTTGCGACTGCCAATAACTAGTTGGGCCTGGTTGCTTTTAACAATCTTGAACATGGCTGGAATAGCGGAAGTGGGGTGACTTAAATCAGCGTCCATAACAGCAATAATTGGGGCTTGGGCAGCGTTTATGCCGTCTATTATTGCTGAACCGAGGCCTTTTTGGTCTATTCGTTTAATAACGCGAATCGGCAGGGTTTGGGCCAATTTATACGCTTCAGCAGCTGTGCCATCTGGTGAATTATCATCTACAAAAATCAGCTCAGCTGAGATATGCGTTTCTTTAAAGGCCGAAAACAACTTTTCTGTTAGGGGTCGAACATTATCCCTTTCATTATAGGTTGGGATCACAATTGATAATTCAACTATGGCAGGATTCCTCCCTTGAAACCGCGACAGAGGATAGCTTTTGTCTCTTGGGGAATATTTGAGTCTTTAGCAAACAGTCTTATCTTGGGATCAACTTCTATTTTAGCAAAAAGTGGTTTTAATTTGTTAGGCATGTCTTGATCACCAAAGACAAAATACAACAGATTGTCACCCGGCTTTAATTCTGGGGCACCCCAAATATCAAATTGTTTCCAGTAACCTTTGCGCAGATGAACGGGGGTTTTTCCGTAGAAGCTAACTAGGCTGCCAACCCCCATCTGATTAGAAAAAACATAATCAACTTGTTTGCTCTGAATATATTGAGGAAGTGCTCTATTAATAGTGTAAGCGTTGGCTTTGATTTCTTCAGGGAGAGGGAAGAGAAAAGCATAAAAAGAGACAAAGAGGATATTGATTGAAATGATAATCCCTAGATTGAACCAAAAACCAAATTTTTTAAAAGGTGTGGGCTGGGCTAAAATTCTTTGGCAGATAACTATTATGGGGCCCAAGTAACAGATTGTGGTCCAATGTCCGCCAACCATGGTGAAAGGGCTAACAATAAGGAAAGCCAAGAAGCTTGGCAGGGAAAGACTAAGCAAGAGAAGGGTTTGACCGCTTAGTGTCTTGAGATTCTTCCAAAAGTCGAATAGAAAGGTTCTAAACGTAAAGATAAAAACAGGCGGGGAAAACATTAGGAACTGCAGAATAAGGAAGTAGAGTAGATTGTAAAGATAGTTGGGTGAGCCGACTCGTGAACCATGATATAGGAAAGAGGAAAAGCCTTGTTGCCAGTTCCAGATAATTACCGGAGAAAAGACCAGTAACGATAATATTATTGCTAGATAGGGCTCTTTCTTGGTTAACCAAGGCCGGTTTTCTTTGGATATTATTAAAAACAATAATAGTCCGGGGAAAAATAGAATCATGGGGTATTTACTTAGCAGTCCCAGCCCCACGGATAAACCAAGTCCATACCAAAGTTTTGGGTCCTGGGTCTTGAATAATTTAACTGTTAGATAAGTGCTTAAGAGCCAGAAGATTAGTAGGGGTTGTTCGGGAGTTAGGAATAGTCCACCGGTAAAATACGTTGGTACTAAGTTGAATAATATTGCAGAGGCAATCGCAACTTTTTTATCAAAGGTTTCTTTGGCGATCAAGTAAATTAGCCAGGTAGCAACAAGGATTATTATAATGGCAGCCAAACGTACGCCAAATTCACTTTGGCCCGAGACAAAATTAACCAACCAATGGAGATAAGCAATGGCTGGGGGATGGTCGTTATAACTTAAGGCTAGGTGTTGTGACCAAACATTATAATAGGCTTCATCGCCCAGCAGGGGCAAATAGCGAGCCAGCCAAAGCTTGAAAACGTTTACAATGATTAAAAAGAGCCACAAAATCATGTTAGAATAGATTATAGCATGCGTATATTAATAGTAAAATTAGGAGCTATCGGAGATGTTATTCGCACATCATCGATTCTATCGGGTTTGTTGGAAAAGTATGAAAATTGCTCGATTGATTGGTTAACTTCGCTGGCTGCTAAGCCGGTTCTTTTAAATATTCCCATAATCAGGCAAATATTTACTTGGGAAGAACGTTCAACCGTTGATTCTTATGATTTGGTGATTGGCCTGGAGGATTCTTTGGATGTTTGCCGATTTGTTGCCGAGGTTAAATCTATGGGAATTGTTGGGGCGTATACGCGGGATAATAGGATTGCTTATACTCCCTCTGGTTGGTTTGATATGTCGCTTATCTCCAAGTTTGGATTGGAAACTGCCAATAGCTTAAAGAAGAGGAACGGAAAAACTTATCAGCAGCACATGTCCGAGCTGTTAGGGATAAGTGTTAACAACTATTTTTTTAATCTGGCGCCGGAAGAAATTGAATATGGCCAAAAATTCGTCAAAAATTTGGGAATTACTAAGACCGATAAGGTTGTTGGCATTAATACCGGGGCAGGCAAACGCTGGCCGCTTAAAAGTTTAAGCGTTGAAAAGACGATTGAGCTTGTTAATAAGCTCAAAAGAGAGCTCGGTTTAGTTTCGATTATCCTTGGTGGAGCAGACGAGAAAGAGCGCAATGCCATTATTTGTCATGAAACTGGTATGCCAAACGGTGGAGTTCACTCCATTCGCAATTTTGCTGCCGTTGTTAACCAGTGCCAGGTTCTGGTTTGTTCCGATTCCTTAGCTATGCACTTTGGCATAGCTTTAGGTAAAAAACTGGTAGTTTTTTTTGGCCCGACTTCGGCAACAGAAATTGAATTGTATGGGTTAGGTACTAAATTACTGGCCAAGGTCAACTGTGCGGTTTGTTATAAGAAAAGTTGCGACAGCCCAAATACCTGTATGGATGTTTTGGGTGTTAATGAGTTGGTGGCAGCTGCCAAAAACCTGCTTTAGTTAAAAAAAATATTCTTTTTCAAATAGTGTGAATAGCCTGACTCAAAGCGCATAAAGCGGCCTCTTGCAATCCTTCTGGATACGAGGGGTGAGCTTGAAATGTTTCTGCTAATCGTTCAATATTTAAACCATTCTTAACTGCCAGCACTGCCCCCCCAAGAATATTATTCGCTTCTGGTCCGATAATGTGAACGCCAAGAATTTTCCCCGATTCATCAGCGACCACCTTGATAAAACCTTCGATTTCTCCCAGGGCTTGCGCAATCCCCAACGCCCCAAAAGGGAATTTACCGACTTTAATATTATTAAACTTTTCTCTGGCCTCTTTTTCCGTTAAACCGACTAGGCCGATTTCCGGATTGGTATAAATGCCGCAGGGGATATAGTCGTAACTAAACTTTCTGTCGGCTCCCAGTGCATTCTCCGCCGCAATAGCGCCTTGTTCATAAGCAACATGAGCCAGTAATTTTTTGCTGACCAAGTCGCCAACCGCGTAAATTCCCGGAATACTTGTCTCCAGCTTTTCATTGACGGTAATGCTTTTACCTTCCATATTAAGGTTTAAAGTTTCCAAGCCTTGAGTATTGGGAGTCCGGCCAACACAAATCAAGGTTTTTCCGCAGGACTGACCGGCTTCAAATCGGCTGTTGGTAACAAGGTTAATTTTTTTACGCTTCAGGATTCTTTTAATCAAAACCACAATTTCTTCGTCAACACCAGGCAGGATTTCTGGCAGGGCTTCATAGACAGTTACTTGAGTTCCCAACGTGCTAAAGATGTGAGCGAAATGGATGCCAATGACCCCGCCGCCAACGATGTCCAGTTTTTCAGGTACTTGCTGCAAGTTTAAAATATCATTACTGCAGAGGAATTTATCCGAATCAAGCGTTATTCCAGGGATCTGGGCGGGGGAGGAGCCTGAGGCCAGAATGATCTTCCTACTTTCCACTATCTGCTTTCTGCTATCTGCTTTCTCGATCTCTACTTTCCCAGGCTCTAAAACCTTGGCCGTTCCCTTTATTAATTCAATCTTATTTTTCTGTAAGAGAAACTCAATGCCCATAACTAGTTTTGTAACTATCTTATCTTTTCGTTCAACTACAGTTTTGAGATCAACGGAGGGAGTATCTGTCTTAATGCCAAAATTAGCAGCTTTTGTGATCTGCTCATATAGGCTGATGCAGGCAATAATGGCCTTAGTTGGAATACAGCCGCGGTTCAAACAGGTGCCGCCAACCTGATCTTTTTCAATTAAAGCTACTTTGGCTCCCAGTTGAGCAGCTCTGATTGCCGCAACATATCCGCCCGGTCCGCCGCCAATGATAATAAGATCATAGTTTGGCATTAATTTAATTCCATAAGATCATCCTAATTGATATGACCAATAGATATAGACCAAAGATTCTACGCAGCTGAATATCAGGGATAATATTGGCAAGATAAGCGCCAATTAACCCACCAAATAAGAAGCCTAAGCATAATAGTGCGGCCCAGCTAACATTAACATTACCATTTTTCCAGTAATGCCAGGCAGCTAAAAGGCTGATTGGTGGAATCATCATGGCCAGAGAAGTTCCTTGAGCCGTATGTTGGTTGAGGCCATAAATTAAAATTAAAGCCGGAATAACCAGACTGCCGCCGCCCACCCCGAAAATTCCACTCATAATCCCCGTTGCTAAGCCAATTAGAATTAAACTTAATGTTTGCATAACAGGAAAATCCTCCTTATTTAAGGATTTCTCGCACAAGCTGGCTAACAACTTTGCCGTCAATGCTTGGTTGTTTAGCTAACACAGCCTTCATCACATTACCCATCTCTTTGATTGAGCTGGCTCCAACTTCTTGAATGGTTTGGCTAACCAGGTTTTTTATCTCTTCAGGAGAGAGTTCTTGGGGCAGGAATTCTTTGACAATTGCTAATTCTTTTTCGTGTTCCGCTGCTTCTTGGCCTTTGCCTACTTTTTCAAATTCCGTGATAGATTCTTTGAGGTCTTTGCCGTATTTATTGATGATTTTGATAATTTCTTCATCCGCCATATCACCTCGGGCATTAACATAAAGGATTTTGCTTTTGACCATGCGAAGGACCGAGAGTCTGACCTGGTCTTTGGCCTTTAAAGCAGTTTTCATTTGATCGTTAATCTTGGCGAAAAGTTCTTTTTTAGGTTCTGACATAGAGTTTTCCCCCTTAGTTTTTCTTTTAGTATAAGCTAAATGTTCTTGTCAGTCAAAAACCTTTGTCCCAGCACTATGGCAGCATAATCATCAATGGGAACCGGTGGAACGCGTAGAGAAGTGGGGATTAAGCGCATAAATCCCCTAGGCCGATGGTCCTGCCAGTAGAGTTTGCGAGCTTCAAGCGTGGAGAATTCTTCTGGGATAATAGTTGTTTTGATTGATAAGTTTAATCGTTTGATTTGTTCATCAATAGCTTTTGAGTAAGTGCCGTTACCGACAACAATGGTTTGGATATCTAGTTGTAATGTGTAATGAGTAATGTGTAATGAGAATTGGGGAGTGGGGACGACCTCTTTTTTTATAACTTTGCCATCAGTTTCTAAAACTGCCAGGCCGCATTTATCTTTGCCCGGATCAATTGCTAAAATCATCATGGCTTAATTTTAAGATCAATTTCCAGAGGACCGATAGTATAGATATTATCTTTGGCCACTGCTTGCACGATAACAGAGGTTTTTGTCCCGGCAATCTTTTCTGCTAAAGAGAAAATATTAGAGTAAGAAATGCTACCAACCGAACCTTTGGTATCAGGGGCAATGCCGGCTGCCTTGCCAAGATTATTAAGGTGGGCTAAAAAGGCTTTTATTTTCTGTTCAATCTCTGGTTGCGACAACCCGGGCTTGATTTCAATTTGGGCAACAGGTTGTTTGGCTTTGTAAATCAATTTATTAGTCAGGGTTTCAAAGTAAACTTCAACCGGGTCTCCCCAGATAGTGTTTTTATTGGCGATTACTTTGATGATTTGCTGTTCCTGGCTTAGCTGGAGAGTTTTAACGGTCAGCCCAAAATTTTGTGGGGAGATAAAAAGGAGCTGTTGGCTGCTTTCGATACCCAGTCCCCGTATGTAGGCATCTGCTGCGGATAAGATTTGTTTAAGTCCCAGCTCTAATTTAGCTTGTTCTGGACCGGCATTGATCAGTGAAGTAACAATTGTATCTCCGGCCTTAAATAATAGATCTGCGTGTTGCGCAATATTTACTTGTTCATTGAGTTTCTTTTTTGTTTGCTCAAGAGACCGGATTTCAAGGCCGGCTTTTCTTAGGGCCAAATCAATCTGGTCTTTTTCGCTGATTTTTTGGTTCAATTCCAGATGGGTTTGTTTTAACTCGGTCTTTAATTTTTCCAGACCAAAAAGAGCGGTTCGGGCATCTGTGGAGATGATTAGCAAAAGCGTCAGGGTCAGAAAGGCAATTAAAGCCCCGGTAACCACTGTAAAGGCAATGGCAGTGTGACGCGGTCGCATTTTAAAAAGGGAAATTCTTTTACGGCCAATTGAGCGACCAAGGTTATCTCCAACATAGGCAATAACTCCGGCGACTATTAAAAGCAGTAAAATAGTGGATAGGCCAAAACTAATCATTAGCGGCTAGTTGCCTTAGCAAGAATGTACCAGCCGATACCACCGGTAATTATATTGGGTAGCCAGGCGGCTATCCCGGGACTCAAAAGTTTCAACTCACCAAATGACATGCTGATAAAAGTTAGGATGTAATAGAGGAAGATAACAATAATCGAAAGCCCCAGCCCAATTGATGAAGAGGCTCGGCGGGGGGACAACCCTAAAGGAGCTCCCAGCAGGGCAAAAACAAAAGAGGCGAAGGGGATAGCCATTTTCATGTTCACTTGGATCTTAAAATCGGTGACATTTTCGCCCATTTTTTCTTTGAGTGCAATAAACTCTTTTAGATCGGCAATCGTCATGTCATCGGGATTTTTATCGCCAATAAAAAAGTCTGCCGGTGAGTATTTTATGGCAATGGATTGCTCTTTAAAGGTTATAAAATGCTTGAATTCTCCGGTGTCGGAAATTGGGTACATGCGGCCATCTTTAAAGAGCCACTCGTCCTGACCCTCTTTCCACATAGCTTCTTTGGCAATTATAATTTGGGTAAGTTTGCCATTGGAAAACTCTTGGACAATGACATCATACATGATGTTGCCTTTTAGTCTTTCGACGTAATAAATTCTTTTAAGAGTCCCGTGTTCGAGCTCAGGCACAAAAACATTATTTTGCAGTTTGGGTTTGTGTTTGGCGCTGGTTTCAATTAAAAGGTTTTTGGCAGCTTTATTAGCTTCCGGAACCACGATTTCTGAAAAGGCCAAATTAGTGAAGGAGACCAGCAAGCCCAAGACAATTACCGGGACAATTAGGCGATAAAGAGAAATTCCTGAAGTTCGAAAAGCCACAATTTCAGAGTCGCCGGATAATCTGGCGAAAGCTAGTAGGGCAGCTAAAAGTGTTGCCATGGGGAAGATATAAACAACAATGGCCGGGAGTTTGTAGAGAAAAATTTGCGCAGCTACGAATAATGGCATGCCTTTTAGCACCACGGCTCGTACCAGTTCAAACATGACCATGCTGGATGATAAAATAGCTGTGAAAGCCCCTAAGCCAAAGAGAAAAGGCTCAAATAGTTCTTTAAAAATATAGCGGTCAATTATTTTAAACATTTATAACTCGAAGTCATCTCCAAGATAAGATTTTTTAGCTGCTTCAGATTGAGAGACAGTGGCAGAGTTTCCCGAGACCAAAATCTCGCCTTTATGAATAATGTAAGCCCGATCAGTAATAGATAGTGTTTCGCGGACATTGTGATCGGTGATCAAAATTCCAATGCCCTTGTCTTTTAAATGTTTCACAATGCCCTTTAAATCTGTCAAAGTTTTAGGGTCAATACCGGTAAATGGTTCATCCAGCAGTAAAAATGATGGGTTGGTGGCAAGGGCACGGGCGATTTCAACCCGACGCTGTTCTCCTCCTGATAGGGTGTAGGCCTTTTGTTTTCTTAGATGGGTTACACCCAGTTCATCAAGCAAAGCAACCAATTTGGACTCATATTCTGCCGGTTTGATCTCCGGCATTAATTCCCAAAGGACCAGGATGTTTTCTTCTACAGTTAATTTTCTAAAAATCGAGGATTCTTGGGGTAGGTAGCCGATCCCCAAGTGGGCACGTTTGTGCATGGGCAGCTTGGTAATATCCTTGTCACCCAGAAAGACCTGGCCGGAATTGGGACGAATAAGGCCAACGACCATGTAAAAAGTAGTAGTTTTGCCGGCGCCATTGGGGCCGAGTAACCCTACAACCTCACCTTCTTTAACTTCAATAGAAATGTTATTAACCGCTACTTTCTTGCCGTAATTTTTGACTAATTCTTTAGTTTTGATGTGCATGCTATTAATTCCTCTAGTTTTTTATTTGCTGCGCCACTCTCAATTGAGTCTGAGGCAATTTTAATCCCTGCTTTAAGATCTTTTGATTTGCCCCCAACGTAGATGGCTGCCGCAGCATTGACCAGCACAATATCTCTTTTGGGTCCTTTTTCTTTCCCTGTGAGGATTTTATAGGTGATCTCAACATTTTCTTCTACCGAACCACCCAGGATTTCTTCTCTTTTAGCTCTTTTAATGCCTAAATCTTCCGGTTTAATTAGATAGTTTTCTACTTTGCCGTCCTTAAGTTGGGAAACCAGGGTTTTATCACAAATTGATATTTCGTCCAGACCATCCATACCATGAACGACCAGGGCTTGTTTTACTCCTAAATTACCCAAGACTGCGGCTAGCATTTCTGTTAAATTAGGATGAAAGACACCAAGCACTTGCGCATTGGCACGGGCAGGATTGGTTAATGGCCCAAGAATATTAAAAACTGTGCGAATGCCGATTTCTTTTCTGGTAGGCATAGCAAATTTCATGGCTTGATGGAAGATGGGGGCGAAAATAAAGCCCATGCCAACTTCGTTGATACATTGTTCCACTTTATTTGGTTCCAAATCAATTTTAACGCCTAATGCTTCCAATAAATCTGCAGAACCGCAGCGGGAAGAGACAGAGCGATTACCATGTTTGGCAATACTAATGCCGGCTCCGGCTGCTACTAAGGCTGTGATAGTTGAGATGTTAAAAGTTCCTGAAACGTCGCCGCCAGTGCCACAAGTATCAACCAGATTTTTGCTCTGGGGATTGATATTTATGGCGTGTTGACGCATTTTTTCGGCACAGCCGGTGATTTCGTCAACAGCTTCCCCTTTCATTCTGAGCGCTGTGATAAAAGCCGCGATTTGTGAAGGAGTTGCTTCGCCTTTCATAATAGTATCCATGGTTTCCGCAGCTTCCTGGCGGGTTAAATCTTGTCGTTCGACGATTTTTTTGATAGCGTCTTTGATCATAAAAATTCTCCTCTTCGTAGGAAATTATAACATTCTTGTAGTGCAGTAGTATAGTAGTGCTGTATTGCATGGGGAAAGCAGCAGGAATCACTACTCTGATATAATCTGCTGATTAGTTACCAGGGTATTATAAAGATCGTTACTTTCTAATAATTCTTGATGTGTACCTAGACCGACCAGTTGTTTTTCATTTAAGACCAATATTTTGTCAGAATTTTGAATTGTTGCTAAGCGATGGGCAATGACAATCAAGGTTTTGTTTAATGATATTTTAGGCAGAGCCTCAAAGATTGATTTTTCTATAATACTATCCAGAGAAGAGGTCGGTTCATCTAGAATTAATATATCCGGATCTTTGACTAAAGCCCTGGCAATTGAGAGGCGCTGTCTTTGACCTTCTGATAAGTTAAGGGCGTTTTCACCTAGTTCACTATTATAACCATCTGGTTGGCTGATAATATAATCATGAATTCCGGCAGCTTGGGCAGCTTTAATTACTTCTTCCTCACTAGCGTCAAGATCGCCATATCTCAAGTTTTCCATAATGGTTCCACCCATCATCCGAGTGCTTTGTGAAACATAACCAATGCGTTTGCGTAAAGAAATTAATGAATAAGAGTCAGCGGGTTTGCCGTCAAATAAAATTTGGCCTTCAGTAGGGCAGTAGAAGGCTAGGATTAAACTGATTAAGGTTGTTTTACCCACGCCGCTTGGGCCGACAATGGCTACATGTTCGCCGGGATTTATTTTAAAATTAATATCTTTTAAAATTATTTCTTCACCATTATAAGAAAAAGCAATATCTTTAAACTCTATTTCACCCTTTAGATGTTTAACTTGTTCCCCGATATTATTTTCTTCCGGTATGACGTCATAGAAAGCGGCAACCCGTTCCAGTGAGGCCAGGGCACTTTGCAGGCTAAAATTAGTGCTGGCAAAAAAGCGGGCCGGGCCATAGACAAAACCCAAGTAAGATTGAAAAGCCATCAGCGAGCCCAGGGTCCATTCACCCCTGATCACCAGGATGCCGCCGGAGACCAAGACCATGAACCGGGCAATTTCATCTAAAGAGCTGAGGGCGATGTTGGAGACAGAATTAATGGCATTACGTTCCAAGTTTAAATCGTTAGAATCTTTAAATTCCTTGACCATGCGTCCGATCTCTCTTTTTTCTGAAGCAAAAGATTTGATCAGGGTAATAGAGGAGAGGGATTCCTGCATGCGTTGAGAGATTTTAGCCTGGAGTTCCATGCCATGATGGCTTAAAGCGCGAACTTTTTTAGAGAAAAACTTTACCGCTACGACCATGGCAGGGAGAACGAGTAGGGTAGCGATGGCAATGCGCCATTCTAGAAACATCAGAAAGACTACCCCAGCAAAAAAACGAAAAACGTTGTTAGCGATGTTAATAATAGTACTGGAAAAGAACCAGCGCACGCCATTGATATCAGAGGTTAAACGAGACATCAGGTAGCCTGTCTCTTTATTGTCGAAGAACGATTTGGGAAAATGGAGTACCCGGTTAAAAAGGTCGTGTTGGAGATCCAGGGTAACGGCTTGTTCAAAGCGGGTAAAGTAAAAGCCCTGCAAAAGGCCGAACAACATGCCGAGAATTTTAAATGAAGCCATGACCAAGATAACTATTGGTAAGAGGGGAAAGTTTTTTGCTAATAAGACATTGTCAATTAAAAAACGGTTAATCATTGGTTGTGGGTAGCTTAAGAGGTTGCTTAGAAAAATAATCGAGACACCGAGTAGGCCTTTTTTCCAGTGGCGCAGTACAAAGGGGATCAGTTTTTTTAAGTGGCCGGTAGAGTTTTTGTAAGTATCTTTTTGGGCGACTTTGTCATGGGGCATCTCCCGTGCAAAGCCTTTTTTGAGATAAGAAAACCAGCTAGTCATATTGTTTCATAATAATAAATTTTGGTAGCCCCACGGGGAATTGAACCCCGGTCGCAAGCTTGAAAAGCTTGTGTCCTAACCCCTAGACGATGGGGCCACACTCTGACATACGTCGGAAGGATGACAAATATTATTATATGGGAATATGAGGAAAAATTCAAGACCAAAGAAAAAGGCTGTGAGAGAAACAGTACGGAGGAGATTTTGCTAGCCTAAAAAGATTGACTAGCAATGTTATTACCAGGCGGAGAAAGTATGAGGGGCAGGAAGAGGAGAAGGGGAAAGAGCCTGTTTTTATTATGAAAACAAGGAATTTAAGCTAAAAGTTGTTGGTTTCAGGTTGTTGCTTGAATTAGCTGTCCTAAAAGTTGACGCTGGTGGCGAAAAACACTACAATAATTATATGGCACAAATAGTAGGCTACAACAGACACCCGGGCTCCAAATGGCCGCAGATAGCAGCTTTGATCATTGTCATGCTAATTTTGGCTGCAATTGTTTTGTTTAGTAATATCTACGCTAAAAATAACAGTAGTACTGTAGTTGGTAGTACAGTAGTGCAGGGGAAGAGTAGCACTGTAACCAGTAGCACAGTGGAAAAAAGAACAACAACTACTGTTTCCACAACTACTACCTTGTTTTCCAGTCCGGTAGTTAGTAGTGCGGTAGTGCAGGTGGAGGTCAGCAAGTCTGGTAGTCTGGCGGTCAGGAAGTCCGGTAAGGTTGCTCTTGAAAAGATTGCTTTCACTCACGCAGTTGACTCCAACAATCGCCCCACAGATAGTTTTTCAAAGATTGATAAAGATTCAGTGGACCGGGTTTATTGTTATTCACAAATTAGTGCCGATATAATTCCTCAAGATATTAAGCATGTCTGGCTTGATCCTGATGGTCAGCAATTTGCGGTGATAGAATTAAAAGTTAGAAGTAAGCCATCATACACCTGGAGCTATGTTAGTTTAAGCGGTAGAAAAACAGGGGCCTGGCAAGTCCAGGTTAAAACCCCTGATGATAAAATTGTCGGTTCCGCTACTTTAGATATTCTCTAAGCTTTTTAGCCCGAGTGGGATGTTTTAGCTTCCGTAAAGCTTTAGCCTCAATTTGTCGAATTCGCTCACGAGTAACAGCAAAAACCCGACCAACCTCTTCTAAGGTCCTAGGATGACCATCTTCTAAGCCAAAGCGTAGTTTCAGCACAACTTTTTCACGCTCGGTCAACGAATCCATGACATTTTCCAGGTCATCTCTTAACAGGCCATGCATAACAATCTCATCTGGAGCTTGAACTGAGAGATCTTCAACAAAATCACCCAACCTTGAGCTCTCTTCGTCACCAACCGGCATTTCCAAAGAGAGCGGCACTTGAGAAACTTTAATAATCTCGCGTACTTTAGAAATAGGCATGCGGGATTTTTTAGCAATTTCCCGTTCAGTGGGCTTACGGCCAAGTTTTTGCAAAAGCATGCGGGAGGTTTTGCGCAAGCGGTTGATAGTTTCAACCATGTGCACAGGAATACGAATTGTTCTAGCTTGATCGGCAATCGCTCGAGTAATGGCTTGGCGAATCCACCAAGTAGCGTAAGTTGAAAATTTATAGCCTTTGCGATGATCAAATTTTTCTACAGCCCGGATTAGTCCCAAATTCCCTTCCTGGACAAGATCCAAGAAAAGCATGCCACGACCAGTGTATTTTTTGGCGATAGAAACAACTAGGCGTAAATTCGAGTTAACCAGCTTATGCTTGGCTCGCATATCACCGGCAATAATTCTCTTGGCAAGGACAACTTCCTCTTCTGAGGTGAGGAGTGGAAATTTGCCGATCTCCCGTAAATACATTCTGACAGTATCATCAACGCCAATTCCTTTAAGGCTGGCCAGTTCCTTTTTCATTAGATCAGTTTCAGGTTCATTTTTTTTGAGTTTTGTTTCGGAAATCTCAATCTCAGAACCCAGGAGCTGTTCAATTTCACCAATATTTTTTTCCGGTTCAGGATAAATAGACATAATTTCTTTTGGGGTTAAATAACCCTTTCTGGAAGCCGTAGCCTTTAAAAAATCCAGGTCTTGCTTTCTTGCGAACATGATTACCTCCGTTTCTCCGTTTTGTTATCGTTCAAAATATATTAAAATTTCACTCTAAAAGCAACTATTCAGGTCTTTATTGGTTATTGACGAGAACCCCAGACTAAAGCTTGGGAAACATTATTTCACAATAGTTATTTTCTCGTCTATTCCCCACACTTTAGTGTGGGGTGGTACCCGAATAATTACCTCTAAAATCAAATAAATCGACTATTTACAAGCTGCTCTTTAACTGGGACAGAAGCTCAACTGCCTTCTCAGCGTTGCCGGCTTTTTCTGCGGCCTGGATTTCCAGTTTTAAAATTTTGATTTTATCCTTGAAGAGCTCATCTTTAATAACCTTAATACAATCCGATAAAATTGTGCTGGAATTTTCGTCGGAGGCAAGGTCTTCGTTTATTAGGGAACCGGCTAAAAACTTCTTAATATTTTCATCTGCTAGGTTGTCCAGCAGAAAATGGCTGATGCTATGGTCTGTGTCAAAATCTGTTTCAAACAGTTTCTCAATGATGGTTCTTGTCTCAGGGATATTAAAATCTTGAACAGAAAGTTCTGCTTTGACCAAGTTAAGTGCCGCCAGGCTTTGGCAGGCCAGGGTGACGATGTTTTGTTCGGCCTTGATTAGCTTTGAGGTGGGCTTTTCTGTTACCCGGCGTAAATTTTTGAGACCGACTTTACTGTATTGTTGTAACCGCTCCACTGCGGCTAAGATCGAATCAATATCAGTGCCAAGCAGCCGAGAGGTAGACTTGGCATACTCTTTTTGAACGAAAGGATCTTTTTCCCCGCTTAAAAGCCGGGCTACTTCACCTAGGGCTTGAGAGCGCCCCTCAATTTCTTGCAAATTATGGCGGCTTAAGGTTTGTTTAATCTTATATTCAAGATAGGGGAGGGCGTCAGCCAAGCATTTTTGAAATGCCTCAACCCCTTGCTTGTTGATGAATTCATCGGGATCTTTTTCTGGAGAAAACTCGGCAACTTTAACATTTAAGTTTTGATTTCGTAGTAACTCAACCGACCGTTCAGTGGCAATCCCTCCGGCTGCGTCAGCATCAAAGGCTACAATCACAGTTTCGGCGTACCTGGCCAGCAGTTTGCTTTGTTGGGTTGTTAGGGCTGTGCCAAGAGAGGCAGCAATATTGTTTATTCCGTTCTGAAAAGGAGTGACCAAATCAAAATAGCCCTCTACTAACACAGCAGTTTTGGCTTTTTTAATATTTTCTTTGGTCAGATTCAGTCCATAAACAGTTTCGCCTTTATGGTAAATCAAAGTGTCTGGAGAGTTAAGATATTTGGGTTCCTCATTGCCTAGTGCTCTACCACCAAAAGCAATCACCCTCTTGCGTTGGTCAACAATTGGAAAAATTAAGCGCTCGCGAAAGCGGTCGTAATAGCCATTATTCCCTTCTCTGGCCATGATCAAGCCGGTTGCTTCTATTAAGCTGGGTTGGACGCCGCGGGAAACTAGATGTTTAAAAAGATTATCCCAACCAGCCGGAGCAAACCCCAAGCCAAAATCAGCCATGGTTTTTGGGCTAATAGCTCTTTTAAGCAGGTATTCTTTGGCGGTCTGGCCAGTTTCTGCCTGTAGGCAATCTTGAAAAAAATCCGCGGCTAGCTTCATAACCTGATAGAGTTTTTCTTGCTCGTTTTTGGAAGAAGGCTTACGGCCTTCTTTAGGAACGGCAATCCCCACTTTTTCGCCAACTTCATCAACCGCTTCCATAAAACCAATATTTTCCAGTTTCATTAAGAAAGCAAAAGCATTGCCTCCTTCGTTGCAGCCAAAGCAATGGAAAATCTGCTTTTCCGGTGAAACAGTAAAGGAGCCAATCTTTTCCGAGTGAAAAGGGCAGAGGCCAACGTAGTTCTTGCCCCTTTTCTTGAGCTGGACATGCTCAGAGATAATTTTGACAATATCGGTCTTACTTCTTATTTCTTCAATGAGTTCTTTAGGGATCATGGTTATTTCTTGCTTCTCCACTCGTTGGGAACAAAAAGGTCTTCAAACTTGCTGATAGCGTAGCGGTCGGTCATGCCGGCAATAAAATCAACGGTGTGTTGTAGTTGTTCTTCGTTGGTTTCATAACCTTTTTGGAAATCAAGGTTGTAGTGATAGTATCTAAAGAGCCGACTGATTAACTCTGGCACTTTAGATTCTTCACTTTTGGCTGTTTTGTTGGTGTAGACATTTTTATACATAAAGTCGTAAAGACCATTCATAGCCGTTTCAATGTCTTTGCTCATATTAATCTTAGATTTGTTGCGACTCTTTCTAATAATATCAGGCACAATGCTGTCTAAAATGTTGCGTCCTAAAACCTTCATATGTTTCTTGGGTAGTGATTTCTCTTTTAATACCCCAGCCAAAATAGCGTCTTCAATATCATGCCTTAAATAAGCAATCCGGTCAGCGAGTCTGACTAGACAGCCCTCTAAGGTTTGAGGCCAGGGATCATCCGGGGTATGGTTTTTGATCCCTTCAATTACTTCTTGGCAGAGATTAAGTCCATGGCCCTCTCGTTCGATAACCTCAACCACGCGAACACTGTGTTCGTTATGAAAAAATCTGCTGCCATAGTTTTTTTTTAAGATATCATCCAGTACGAATTCACCAGCATGGCCAAATGGGGTATGACCTAAGTCATGGGCCAAGGCAATGGCTTCAGTTAAATCTTCATTTAACCTAAGTGCACGTGCCAATGTTCTGGCAATCTGGGCAACTTCCAGCGTATGGGTTAGCCTAGTGCGATAATGATCTTCAACCGGAGAAATAAAAACCTGGGTTTTATGTTTTAGCCTTCTAAAAGATTTACAGTGAATAATCTTGTCGCGATCACGTTGAAAGGCTGTGCGCAAATTGCACTCAGGCTCTTTTGTCTTCCGACCGAGTGATTTTGAAGACAAGCAGGCATAGGGAGAGAGAAGCTTGGCCTCTCTCTCCTCAAGTTCTTTTCTGATTATGGTGCTGATATTTATTTGCCTTCTTTTAAAACTGCTTGAGCAGCTGCAAGACGAGCAATAGGCACACGATAAGGAGAACAGCTAACATAATTGAGTCCAACCCTATGACAGAACTCAACAGAAGATGGTTCGCCGCCGTGTTCACCGCAAATCCCAATTTTTAATTTAGGGTTAGTTTTGCGGCCTCGTTTAACACCCATTTCAACCAGTTGACCCACACCTTCCTGATCTAGCACCTGGAAGGGGTCATCTTTTAAGATGCCCATGTCAACGTAGTTAGGTAAGAATTTACCGGCATCATCTCGTGATAGTCCCATGGTCATCTGGGTTAGGTCGTTGGTGCCAAAAGAGAAAAACTCGGCAACTTCAGCAACCTTATCTGCCGTTAGTGCTGCGCGAGGAATTTCAATCATGGTGCCGACCAGATAATCAATCTTCACTTTATATTTTTTCATGGTCTCGGCTGCGACCTGGCGGATCAGGTCAACCTGGTTCTTTAGCTCAGCCACAGTGCTGATTAAAGGGATCATAATTTCTGGCACAACCTTAAGACCTTTTTTCTTTAGCTCACAAGCTGCTTCAATAATTGCCCTGGCTTGCATTTCGGTAATTTCAGGATAGATGATTCCCAAGCGGCAGCCACGATGGCCTAACATTGGGTTGAATTCATGAAGGGAATCAATCTTTTTCTGAATTTTTTCTAAACTCACACCCATTTCAGCTGCCATTTCTCTTTGGGCTGGTTCTTCGTGAGGGACGAATTCATGAAGAGGAGGATCCAATAAACGAATGGTAACAGGCAGACCTTTCATAGCAGTAAAGATGCCGATAAAGTCACCTTTTTGCATCGGTAAAAGTTTGGCCAAAGCATTTTTTCTGCCTGCCAGGTCATCAGACAAAATCATCTCTCTAACAGCCTTAATTCTATCGCCTTCAAAGAACATGTGTTCTGTTCGGCAGAGGCCGATGCCTTCAGCGCCAAAATCACGGGCGACCTGTGAATCTTTTGGGGTGTCAGCATTGGTGCGAACATTTAATTTGCGGACTTTGTCGGCCCATTTCATCACTTTACCGAAGTCGCCGGAAAGTCCTGGTTTGATAGTTGGAACTTGTCCCTTCATCAGTTGACCAGAACTACCATCTAGTGATATCCAATCACCTTCAGCAACCACTGTGCTGCCAACTTCAAACTGTTTCTTCTTGTAGTTGATCTCAATTGCGCCACAGCCGGCTACGCAGCATTTACCCATGCCGCGGGCTACAACAGCTGCGTGAGAGGTCATTCCACCACGAGCAGTTAAAATGCCTTGGGCAGCGTCCATGCCGCCGATATCTTCCGGAGAGGTTTCAATCCTGACTAAGATAACTTTTTTCCCTTCTTTGGCCCAAGCTTCTGCATCTTCAGCATGAAAAACTGCTTGACCGGTAGCTGCGCCAGGGGAGGCGGGGAGGCCTTTAGCAATAACTTCTTTAGCAGCCTTAGGATCAAACATAGGATGTAGGAGTTGATCAAGTTGTTCCGGAGCAATCCGCAATAGAGCAGTTTTTTCGTCGATCATTTTTTCTGCCACCATGTCGCAGGCAATTTTTAGGGCAGCAGCAGCTGTTCTTTTGCCCGTTCTGGTTTGCAGCATCCAGAGTTTGCCTTTTTGAATAGTAAACTCGATGTCTTGCATATCACGATAGTGCTTTTCCAGCTTTTTATAAATAGCCACTAAGGTTTTGTAAGGCTTAGGCATGACTTCTTCCAGGGTTTTCTGCTCTTTAGAAGATTTAGTTGAAGCGTTGATTGGCTGAGGAGTTCTGGTGCCGGCCACCACGTCTTCCCCTTGAGCGTTGATCAAGTATTCACCGTAGAATTTTCTTTCACCGGTGGCAGGATTTCTGGTAAAAGCAACTCCGGTTCCTGAGTCATCGCCCATGTTACCGTAGACCATTGATTGAACGTTAACAGCAGTTCCCCAATCGTGAGGGATCTTGTTGATGTTGCGGTATTTGATTGCCCGCTCACCATTCCAAGAGCCAAAAACAGCTTCAACAGCGCCCCAAAGTTGTTTCCAAGGATCTTCCGGGAAGGTTTGGCCAGTTCTTTGTTTAATCGTAGTCTTAAAACGTTTAACTAGTTCCTTGAGAGCATCCACGTCTAAGTCAACATCAAGCTTAACCCCTTTTTCTTCTTTAACTTTGTCCATAATTTCTTCAAAAGGATCAATGTCTGTTTTTGTTTGAGGTTTCATGTCCAGAACTACGTCGCCATACATTTGTACAAAGCGGCGGTAGGCGTCCCAGGCAAAGCGTTCGTTGCCGGATTGTTTAGCCAAGCCTTTAACGGTGACGTCATTTAAGCCTAAGTTTAAAACTGTGTCCATCATCCCAGGCATAGAGATTCTGGCGCCTGAGCGAACAGAAACAAGGAGGGGATTATCGCTGTTGCCGAATTTAGCGCCCATAATTTTTTCAATATTTTTGATACCAACTTCCATTTGACCTTGAAGTTCTTTGGGGTATTTGCGATTCAATTTATAATAAACCGTACACATTTCGGTAGTTATTGTAAAACCAGCCGGAACAGGGATGCCGATGTTGCCCATTTCCGCCAGGTTGGCACCTTTGCCGCCCAACAGGTTTTTCATTTCCGCTTTGCCGTCAGCCTTAGATCCACCAAATTTATAAACGTACTTTTTACTTTTCTTAGCCATTGGTTAGGAACTCCTTTTGAATTGGTAATTAGAAACTGGAAATTCGCAACTCGGAATTCGAAACAGGGGTCTAGTTAATAGGCAGGCTCTCCTTTCCTTTTTTGTTGTTTTTACCTGTTTGGACAAAAAAAAGCACCCGTGTCAAGAGTAAATTCATTCTACGCCTTTTGACGAAAGGTGTCAATGAGAATGGAGCTGATGGGGATCGAACCCACGACCTCTTGACTGCCAGTCAAGCACTCTCCCAGCTGAGCTACAGCCCCATAACCGCTTCGCGGTAAATTCTAAGCACAAATATCTAAATCCTAAACTTTAATAATGATAGATTATCGCGTCTTTTTCCCAAAGTTCTTCGAGATTGTAATATTCTCGTTCCTGCTGACCCATAATGTGAACCATCATATCACCCAAGTCTAGCACTATCCAGCCGGACTTAGCTACTCCCTGCCAGCGGAATCCTTTAACATTAAGCTTTCTTAAGCGACTGTCAATCTCTTTTTCAATGGCCCGAAGCTGTGGCTCAGACTCACCAGAGCATATTATTATGTAATCAACAATGCTCGATGTCTTGGCAATATCCAGAACCTTGATGTCATGAGCCTGTTTTTCTAAAGCTGCTTCTGCAATCAGCTCAATTACCTCTTTAGTTCCGAGTGCTTTTTTGTTGCTAATTTTGTTTCTCCTCGGTTTCTATTTTAAGTGTCACGACCTTTTTGCCCTGACTAAATTGCTGACGTATTTCTTCCAGATTGACTTCATCCGGCCTCATATAATAAATCCCATCAACAAACATATCATAACCAGCCAGGGTAGTCATCTTAACTTGATCTAGATCGTAGGCAGAACGTAAACCTAAGCAAAGCCCCAAGGTTTGTTTGGCGTTTAGATTGGTGTTGACCAGTGACAATAATGACAAAAGAAGCTTGGGTGAACGCCAAAAATTCTTGCCATTAGTCATCTCAGCCGCTATGGCCCTGAGAAATTGCTGCTGACGGGCAATGCGTTTCATATCGCCACCATCGCTGCGGAAGCGAATAAAATCAACGGCCTTTTTGCCGGAAAGTTTTTGCCGGCCTGGTTCAAGATCAATAAACACATTGCCAGCAAGGTCAACATAAGACATTTTTTTATCTATCTCTATGGTTATGCCGCCCATTTCATCGATTATTTTGGCAATGCCGGAAAGATTAATAATTATATAGTAGGGGATTTCTGTGTTAAGTAGATTTTCCACAGTTTTCTTGGACATTTTGACTCCACCGTAGGCATAGGCATGATTGATTTTATCAAGTCCTCGGCCGGGGAGAGAGGCTAGAGTGTCACGAGGGATAGAAACTAAATGGATCTGGCCTTCGGCCGGGCGATAATTTACAACCATAATTGTATCCGCCCGGTGACCCAGGGCGTCATCAATTCCCAGCACCAGGACATTGGTCTTCTCTAAACCAGAACCGGCTGGAGCCAAGGTGAGGAAGATATCAAATAAAGCTATTTTTGAGGCTATTTTGACAAAAAGTCCGCCTGTGATTCCGATCACAACAACAACTGCTAAAATTATCAAAAAAGTTTTTTTCATAAAGATAATAAGTAATAGTTCCTGGTTTTAATTGTTCTGGGATCGACAGGCAGGGAGTTGTCGGTTAGAAACTTGAGCATGTTTGAGGCTGACTCAACTATGGCTCGATCTAAATTGTTAAAAGCAATTTTTCTGATTTTATTAACCCCTTTAAACTGGCGGCCTTCCTCAATATGGTCGGCCAGGTAGATTATTTTTTCTAATGTCGTCATTTTAGGAGAGCCTAGAGTGTGTTTGGCAATAGCTGACAGAATTGGCTTTGATTTGATGCCAAAATCTTTTTGGGCCAGCACAGCGCTAAGTTCGGCATGAAGCAGTTTTGGCTCAAATTTTTCCAGCGGCCCAATTTTTAACTTGTGTTTTTTGGCTTGTTGTAAGAGTTGTTGGCTGGAGTATTTTCTGGCATAGTCATGCAATAAGGCGGCTAGACTAGCTGATTTAACCGAGATGCCGTATTGTTGGGCGAGTTTAACGGCTGTTTTCTCAACGCCTAGAGTGTGTTGGAAACGTTCCGGGGAGAGGCTTTTTTCAAGCTTTTTTAATATAGTATTTCTATTTAGCACGTTTAACAGATTGTCATTGTAGCAAAATTAATTTATAATTTCAATTTATGACTAATTTAGCTGTAATTGTCTTAGCTGCCGGCAAGGGGACCAGGATGAAATCCGATCTGCCCAAGGTATTTCATGAGATCTTGGGGGAGCCGATGCTCTCTTATGTTTTAGAAGCGGTCAAAAAACTAAACCCGGAACAAACCTTGTTAGTCCTCGGGCACAAGCGCGACCTAATTATGGATTACTACAAAGAGTGGCCGGTCAAATTTGTCACTCAAGAGCCGCAGTTGGGAACCGGTCATGCGGTTATGCAAGCCAAACCTTATCTGGAAGATTTCTCCGGCACGATTTTGGTTTTAGCCGGTGATGTGCCGTTACTTTCTGCTGAAACCCTGAAAAAGCTGCTAGATTTTCATCACCAAAACAAAGCAGCAGTGACAGATCTAACGGTTGATTTGGAAGATGCCGGCAACTATGGTCGCATTGTTCGCAACGAGCAGGGCGAGATTATTAAAATAGTCGAGAAAAAGGATGCTAACCCAGAAGAGTTGAAGATCAAAGAAATTAATACCGGCACCTTTTGTTTTGACAGTCAGGCCTTGTTTGCGGCTTTGTCAGAGGTTAAATCCGAGAATGCGCAGCAAGAATATTATCTGACAGATACTTTGGAGATTTTGAGAAAGAAAGGGTTGCCGGTTTTTGCTTTTAAGACTGATCAAGTGTCTGAAACGATTGGGATAAATACGAAAGAGCAGCTAATTGAAGTTGAGAGGATTCTGTTGGGGAACAAGGCGGCATGACTGCAGGACCGCATGACCACCAGACTGCAAGACTTAGAGAATTAGTGATTTGTGGTGAGAAAAACAGTTAATGATACCTTCACGAAGAGCCCTTAATCCAACCAAAAATATTTTCGAGAAATTTGTGGCATAGTGAAATTTTCTCAGATACCCTCCGATATAGAAGTAGGAGGGTTTTATGCCTGCACCTATTCGTTCAGCTATTAATAGGAGACCTTCGGTTGTTCTAGTTACTGCGTCTGGTTGTCCTGGCCAGATTTCAAATTTTATGCCTGACAATGGCTTAGCCACGCTAGCGGCAATTCTCAAACAAGCAGGAATATCAGTTCGAGTTCTTGATTTTAATACACTTTCTCACATGAAAAAATATATTACACCCGAGCTGCAGCAAGAATTGGTTCAGACTATGCAGAGAGTGTTTGATCTGACTAAGGATGGCATTCCAAAACTTGGGAAAGGCTTAGCAACTTTGGGGTTCTTGGCTAGGAAGTTGCAACACATAGAAAGAAAGATGATTGCTCTGAGACCACGGGTTAATGCTGAGCTGGCCGCGGAAATCGCGGATACTGTTCGTGAAAGGGAAGCTACCTTAGTAGGTTTTAAAACCTTTCATGGGCCGGGTTCTTCTGGACCGATTGAAATGGCTCTTAATTTGCGTCAACAGTTTCCTGATTTGTTGCTGGCAGCTGGGGGTCCACAGGCGAGTTTATTTAATAGGCGAATACTCGATTTAAATCTAGACCAAGGGGCTTTTGATGTGATTGCAGCTGGGGGAGATGGGGAGGCAATGATTGTTTCTTTAGCTGAGGCCTCGGTTGGTAAACCGCTAACTGAGGTTCCAGGGATTTATTACTGTGATGAAGATGGAGCAGTCAAAATGACTGATCCGCGAGTAATTGAAGATTTAAACATGATACCTGCTGCTGATTATGGGGCTGATGTTTATCCTGCCATGCACTTGCCTGGCAATGAAAAGATGTGGATTTTAGTTGTTGAAGATGCTAAGGGGTGTAGTCATGGCTGTCCTTTCTGTACTCATGGCACAATTTGGGGAAAGGTTCGTCGGCAAAGAAGTGTAACCAAGATTGTTGATGAGATGGAAATGGCGGTCAAAAAGTATGGAGTGAGGGCTTTTCGCTTAGCTGGTTCAAGTGCCCCAAATAGATTTTTGCGTGAGTTGTCTGCAGAAATTATTCGTCGAGATCTTAAAATTAAATGGACAACTTTTGCCCGCACAGATATTGATTCGAGCATCTTTCCACAATTAAAAGAGAGTGGTTGTGTTTCGATCTTTTTTGGTGTTGAGTCTGGTGATCAGGATGTTCTTGATGGTATGGGAAAAAGAGTTACCGTTGAGCAGATCAAAAGAACGATTAAAGATTGTAATGCTGCTGGAATTAAAGCAGTTGGTTCAATTATTCATCCAGCGCCATTTTCTACTCCAGAGACCGAAACTAAAAATTTTGAGTTAGTTAGAGAGTCTGATCTGCGTTATGTTTTAAGTCAATTCACCGGATTGTTTCCAGGAACTCCCTATGCGGCTAATCCAGGCAAATATGGAATTAAAATAAAATATCCCTCTCGGCTATTAAATGTTCTAGCTCGGGCTGGGTTAATTAGTCCGGCTAACTATTATGATCCAGTGATTCAAGAGTATTTATTTGGCTATGAGATGAAGCGACTAGCTAAGCCACCTTCTTGGGAGCCTACCCCTTGGGAGTATGATTATGGTTTTGGTTTGCGGGGATTTAGTCATTATGCCAAGGTGACAGATCGTTTCCAAATGAAGATGAGGGCTCAGGGTCGACTTTACCTAACAGATGAAGAGTTGTTGATGGCTGATATGGCTGGGCATGAACCAGGGGTATTTGGAGCTGAATCTACTATTGCTGTCCGTTCTGTTGATATTGATGCAACAAGAGAATTGCTGCAAAAAATAAATCAAGGAAATTCACAAATTGGGTGAAATTTTTCTTAAAAGGTGTCGATAGTTAGTTGGAAGAGTGTGATTAATTTACTTTAGGGAAAAACATTATGGCTTTATTACCACAATTAGGTGCCAAGGCAAAAGATTTTTATCTTCAAACCAGAAGAGATGGTTTCGCTCGCGCCAATCATGGTTTGCGTCCCCCAGTTACTAATGGACGGAAAAAAGTTCTTCATGCTGGGCATTTTGTTTATGGTCTTGGCGCTCGTGCCTTTGATGCATTAACTCATTTTGGTGATAAAGATTCCATTACTCATCATTTACAAACTGATGAAGTTGTTGTTGGTCAGGCAGTTGGGGTTGGTGGGGTTTCTGCTGCTGCCCAGTTTAATCTTGGCATATCTCAAATGGTTATGTCTGGTACAGGTGGACCAGCTAGAACCGATGATACTCCCTTGCCTAATGTCTTGCCTTTAGAACAAGAGATTTATGACATTATTCGTGCTCGCCCATGCAACTTTTATTCGTTTAGTGATATCAAAGAAGCTTATTCCAGAAGATATGAGAGACCGCTAGGCGATGCTGGTACGGCTCGAAGAGCAATTGAGGGTTTAAGAATTAGGGGACGGATTCAGGTTAACGAACAGGGGGCTATCAGGGTTTTTGATCAGATTGGCAGAATTAGAGAAGTTTTCGATGGAGCAAGCACAGAGGTAACTGAAATTGGGATTAAAAACCTATCTTTACACCAATTGTTTGCGATTATTTTTAAACATTATCGCGGTGCTGGTTTGGGAGAGATGGATATGTACTTATATAACGAGCCAACTGGTGAATTGTTAAGAATTGGTGATTCTACTTCACATTATCGTTCCAATTATGAAGCTTGGGCTCCGTCTAATGGCATTTTTGAGACGATAATTAGTGGTGGGACATATAACCACTATGCCCTAGGACCTAATCAGCAGGCAGGCGAGGTTGTCTTTTTTGAAAATGTTCCTAAACAGGTAGACAAGTATCCTGCTGGTTCTGTGTCTAGGAAAAATGTAAGTAAATATCAAGAGTTCTATTATCGACCAAGACAAATAAGATTTAGTAGTTTGCAAGATGAGTCAGGCAATCGTGTTATGGCTGTAAAACGTCAGTGTTGGGAGAGAGAAGGTTCACATCAAAGAGCTCGAGAATTTTATTGTCCGGATCAGTATAGAAAAGTAATCGATCAAAACTTTGCCACCTTGGATCAGTGGATTGCTAGCCAAATAGGAGAAGTTTTATCTATTGCCAAAACCCGCACTGGTGATCATGGGTTAACATTAAGAAGTCTTTGGGATGCTGAAGATCTTCGTTTAAGAGGTCGAGCAGAGGGTCCCAGGTTGATTGGGATTGATGGGGAAATCATACCGCCAGCCGGTCATGATTTAGAAAAAACTTGGTTATTGGACAATGATCCTGCTGAAGAGCAGGCCAGAATAACTAGTGCCGTTCGTTTAAAGTCAGATGAACTTTGGTATGGGAAGACTGAGATTAGAGTGATCCACTTGCCTTATGAAAGGGGAAAACTAGATACAGTTAGGGGGGCGCTAGTTAAAGTTTATATGAAGACAGTTATGTCTATTTATCGTCAATTAGAAGAGTATAAAGATCTAACGGATGAAGAACTAATGGAAGCCCTTTTGTTGGATGACATAGAAGATGTTTTGCATAAAACACTTGATGCTAGATATCTTTGTGTCCTTATTACTGGTGGAACAAGGGGAGAGGATGGTTGCCTGCATGGGGGTCAGATTAGTGGCTTTGTGTCTGGTCGGGTACAGGATGCTGTTCAAGACAGAGGAACTTACGTTGGACAGGTTTTTAAAGTGCCGGTTGCAATGGTAACGGAAGCTGCTAGTGAAAGGGGGCTTTTAACTAGAGTTACTGTTGATTTGTTAACTCGGGAAATGCACCGTTTGCCGATAAGTCAAAGAGAAAGGGGCTTTCCTGTCTTTGCCTGGAGTCAAAGTGGAAGGGTAATTGGTCCAATGTTAGAGTTGAGGCATTTTTGGATGCCAGGAGTAGGCTTAAAGCCTTCTAGGGGGGCGGAGGCAACCGTTCGTTACTTTTCTAGACCAGAGGCAGATGGACGAGTTCTTGACGATAATTTAATTGCCAGAGGGGCTTACAAAAGACCTATTCGTGTTGCTGCTTTGGAAAATTTTCAACTTAGAAAAAAAGGTCCTATAGCTGCGATCAGAAGATTTTTTAGAGGGATGCTTTATGGATTACTGAAAATGACTCATCTTAATAATATTATAGGGATGCGTCAATCGCGCTATTCTAAGATTGATGATTTATTGGCCGGTAGGGATGTTGATGGGGTACAGTTGGCTCCAGAAGATGCCTTGCCCGTATTTGGCTGGTGTACCTGGACTGGATTGCAAAGAATGAGCCTTGTTATTGACAAAAAGAAAACCAAAGCTCCAGTTTAAATTAGCCGCTTTTAATTGACGCCAATTTTATTTAAGCCTATAATATTGTTACTTTATGGATCTTCTACCGACTTTTAATTCGATTCTTTTATTGGCCACTTTTGCGATCAATTTAGGTCTAGGCTTGTTTCTCTTTTTTAAAAGACGACATAGTGCTGGCCATGGTTCTTTTTGTGCTTTGATCTTCCTTTTAGCCCTGCTCTCACTTTGTATCTTTTTTGCTTGGAATACATCCAGCCAAGCGGCTTTATTGTTTTGGATTAGAAGTGCTTACTTTTTTGCAGCTTTTCTGCCCTCGGTTTTAGTCTATTTTTCCCTGGTTTTTCCTAGGGGCCTATCTATACCAAATAGCCTGCAAAAGGTTGCTATTTTTTTGCCAGCCCTGATATTTGCCGGGCTTGCCTATACGCCACTACTAGAAGAAAAAGTAGGCTATCCTTTCCCTATTCTTCCCAAGTATGGTCCAGGCATGATCTTTTTTAATATATTTCTGGCCAGCTTTTTGCTCTTTGCTTTTATTGTTCTTATCCGTAAATATTTTGCTTATGAGGGTAGGGAACGACTGCAAATTTGGTATGTTTTATTTGGCTTAATTGTTACGTCGGGAATAATTGTTCTTACTAATATTGTGTTACCGCAGTTTTTTGGGCTTGCTCTTTTGGCTGGAAGCGGACCAGCCGCCTCTCTAATTTTGGTGGCTCTTGTTGCATATGCGATGGTAAGACATCGACTCCTGGATAGCTTGGATTTTGTTTCGCGAGGGATCGTTTTTTTATTTGGCAGTCTGGTTGCTGTTGCAACTTTAGCCCAGCTGATTATGGGGAGATTTGATCTTATTTTACCTTCATGTGTAGTCTTTTTAAATGTTTTTCTAGGGATTTTTGTCCTATTACAAAACTGGCGTAACAATGTTAATCGGACTTTTGCCTTTACCGCCATAACATTAGGTTTATGGACATTCTCTATTTTTATTGCCGCAAGTATTCAATTGGGAGGGCTAGCTTTTTGGTGGCTAAAAGCAGCTCATTTGTTTGGGGCTGTGCTGCCGGCACTAATCTTATATCTTTTTTGGATTTTTCCCAGGCAAAAGAAAAAAATTGCTCTGTGGGGGGAAATATTAATTTTTATTCCGGCAGTTGTTTTTGCTGCTGCTATCCCGTTCAATTTGTTGTTAAAATCGATAGAAAATACCCCCTTTGGTTATAAGGTTTTACATGGGCCTTTTTATGTTTTCTATTCCGTTTATTTCTTTTCATATTTAGTTTTTGCTTTCTATTTGCTTTTAAAAAAACTAAGACTTGCCCAGGGCCGTGAAAAAAATGAGATTAAATATTTATTCTTAGGAGCCTTGTTGACCTCAATCTTGGCGGCATCCTTTAATATTGTTTTACCATTGTTTGGTAATGAGAGCTTGTGGATCTTTGGCCCTTACTCGACAGTTTTCCTTATTTGTTTTACTACTTATGCCATCCTTAAACATCGTCTAATGAGCATCGAATTTGTTTTGCAGCGCAGTACTGTTTATGCTATTTCAACAGTTTTGACAATGGCCTTTTATGCCTTAGCGGTAATTGTTTCAGAAACATTTTTTAGGCGGATTTTAGGCTACACCTCTCTGATTATTACTGCTTTGGCGGCTCTGTTTATTGCCGTGATGTACCAGCCGCTGATTAAATCTTTTCAAGGGTTGACTGACCGGGTCTTTTTTCGTGAGCGCTACGATTACCAAAAAACCCTGCAGGAAATTAGCCAAAAAATCGCTTCGGTTATTAAGCTGGAAGAACTAACCCATCTAATTGCTTCCACCTTTATAGATACAATGAAGGTTTCAGAAATTTCCTTTTTGCTGCTTGATCGCGATAATGAACATTTTCGTTCTGTGCCGCTGCTCTTATCGCGCTATAAAAGGATTGAGATAGATATAACCAGCCCAATTGTTTCCTGGCTTTGTGCTGCCAGGGATATTTTGGTTAAAGACGAAATAGAAGACGAGGTCTACCGCCAAGAAAGTTTGGGTAAGGCAGGGAAGCTACGCAGTCAAAGTTTAAAGGAAGTCTTCAATGAGATGGAAAGATTGGGCATCTCTGTTTGGGTGCCAATCATGGCCAAAGACAGATTGATCGGTATTATTGCGCTGGGCAATAAACTTTCCGGCGATGTTTTTACGACGGAAGATTTAGGCCTTTTAAATACCTTAGCCAGCCAGACGGCTGTGGTGCTTGAGAATGCTCGACTTTATGACGAAGTGGTTGGCATGAAGAATTACAACGAAGAAGTCTTAGAATCAATGGTCAGTGGGGTTCTGACCGCTGATTTTAAGGGTCGAGTGGTGACCTTTAATAATATGGCGGAAAAAATAACCGGCCGTAAAGTTGCCGAAGTTTTAGGGAAAAATTGTGAGGATATTTGGGGTAAGCGAGGGGTGATTGTTAATGTTATTGAAAATACCCTTCAAGACAATAAGTGTTACGTTAACTTTGAAGCCAGTATTGCTTCTCCTGAACGAGGAATTGTACCGGTCTCTTTTTCTTCTACGGCTCTTTGTGATCGTCAGGGAAAAAAGATAGGCGTGCTGCTTACTATTCAGGATCTATCTGAGGTAAAAGAGTTGGAAGGGAAGGTTAGACGAGCTGATAAACTGGCGGCTCTGGCTACTATGGCAGCTGGCATGGCCCATGAGATTAAGAATCCCTTATCGTCAATGAAGGTTTTGGCCCAGCTTTTACCAATTAAATTTGATGATCCTGAATACCGCAAAAAGCTGGGAGAAATATTTCCCAGGGAAATCAACAGGATTGATCGCATTGTTGAAAGTTTGCTCGGTTTTACCAGGGCTTCTGCTTTGGTTTTTGAAAAGGTGGACATTAATAGTGTTTTAAAGGAAACAGTCGAATATCTAAGAAATCAAGCTGAGCCTGCCGAGATCAAGATTAGTGATGAATATTCGGAACTGCCTGAAATTGAAGTTGATAACGGCCAGATTTCGCAGGTGTTCTCTAATTTGATTCTTAATGCGATCCAAGCCATGCAAAATGGCGGGGAGATAAAGGTTAAAACTTATCCCGGGAAAATGGTTGAAGACATTCTGCAAAATGTAAAAATAGAAATTGCTGATAATGGTCCCGGCATTGCGGAAGATACTTTGAAAAAACTTTTTGATCCGTTTTTTACGACCAAATATGGGGGGACGGGACTTGGTTTAACAATTACCCATAGTATTGTCGATGGGCATAAGGGTTATATTGACGTGCAAAGTAAGGTTGGGCAGGGTACAACCTTTGTGGTTACTTTACCGGTCAGTCAAGGCTTGTTATAATTCAATTATGGCAAAGAAAACGATATTACTTATTGAGTCTGATCCCAAGGCAGTTGCGACAGTAACTGGAGCGCTGGCAGCTGATTACAATTTAACGGTTGTTGGTGGTGAAGTTGAGGCTGTCGACTTTTTAAACAATAAAACTCCTCAGCTTATCCTGATAGATTTTGACCTCAAACCAAGGGACGGCCTGCAAATTTTTAGTGATCTCAAAACCTCAGTCAAGACAGTCATGTTTTCTGCCTCTAACAATATTCCCTTGGCTGTTTTAGCCAGTAAGGCTGGGGTAGCAGCTTTTTTACGCAAGCCGCTTAATACAGAGGAATTAAAGAAGGTTGTTGAACAGAATATTTCTGGGGAGGAGGGTAAGCTGTGTTGGCCCAAAGAGCTCGACTTTCTGCAAGGGGAAAGCTCAGAGTTAACCAAGCTGTTTCCCCGCCTCTTGGAGGCCATTAAAAGCAATAAAGACATCATTCTTTTAGCGGAGGTTGGAGTTCCAAAAATTGGACTGGTAGATTTTGTCCATTTGAATTCAGCCAGAAAAAAAAGACAACTAATGAGCCTTGACCTTAAGGACTTTGCAAAAGAAGATCTGGAAGCTTATTTCTGGTCAAGCTTGACGGAAATGATGAGTTTGCCCGGTGCCAACTCTATACAAGCGGACGAAAGCCGTTGCGGCACCCTTTATCTGGAAAACATTGAAGCTCTTGATGCCCATTTTATTAAAACAATTATTGGTTTCATTAAACAGCGTAGACCAAAAATTGACAAGAGTATTCAAGTCGTAATTGGAATTAATGATGAAAGGCTGCTGCAGAAGATAGACCTAAAAGACTGTTGTGTTATTAAAATTCCACCATTAAGGGAGAGGAAAGAAGATCTGCCTTGTCTGCTTGATTTGTATTTAAAGGGGGCGTCTGCTCAATATAACAAAGTGGTTGATGCCATAGCTGCCGATGCCTTGAAGTTTTTGCTGGCCTATGATTATCCTGGCAACTACCAGGAATTAGAAAGTTTAGTGCAGGCGGCAGTTTTGGCGGCTTCTGCTAATGTTTTGCAGAAAAAAGATTTTCCTTTTGATTTTAATGCCCTGGTCAAGGTTGTCACAAAAAAAAGCTTGCGCAGGGGATTAAGCCTTGCCCCGGCAAAACAGCAGTTTGAAAAAGGGCTTTATGAGCTTTTATTGGCGAAGTTAAACCAAGATCAAACGGCGGTGGCTAGCTTTCTTGATATTCCCAAAACCACTCTACTTGAGCGCCTTGAGCACTTGATGGATTAAGTTTTTTGCTTCGCTTTTTTCTTTAGCCTCGGCAATAATGCGAATAACCGGTTCGGTATTAGAGGCTCTGACATGAACCCAGCCTGAGGGCAGGATTACTTTAATCCCTTCTGTTAAGACCAAATCTTTGCCCTTAAAGGCTTCTTTAACTTTGGCTAGAGAGGTTTCGGCCTTGAGTTGATTCTGGCATTTAACTTTTTCTTTGATCATGTGGTAGCTAGGAATTTCTGCAACCAGCCGGGAAACTGTTTTTTTGGCTGCAGCGAGAAAGTTTAAGATTATTGCCATGGCAACCAGGGCATCACGATTAAAACCGCTGGGGGGGTAAATTACCCCGCCATTGCCTTCCCCGCCAATTAAGCCTTTAAGGTTTTTAAGTTCTTCGGCAACATGTACTTCCCCAATCTTAGTGCGAATAATTGTCCCCTTGTATTGTTGCACGATATCGGTCAGGGTATTGGTGGTTGATAAATTGGTGATAACAATTTTTTTCTTTTTATCTTGATGTTTGCTTTTACTCAAAACAAATTTAGTTGCCAGGGTAAGGGTCATTTCCTCGCCAATGGGTAGCCCCTGTTCGGAAATAATGGCCAGGCGGTCCGCATCCGAATCAAGAGCAAAGCCGATGTCAGCTTTTTTTTGTTTAACCAGGTTGGATAATTGAACTAAGTTTTTAGCGATTGGTTCAGGGTCATGAGGGAAGGGTTGGGAAAGATCACAGTTGATGGGCTCAACTTTACAACCCAGCTTTTGCAGTAGTTTTACGCAGAAGACAGAGCCCGCCCCGTTACAACAGTCCAAAGCCACGGTAAGTTTCCTGCGTTTAATACTGCCGACATTAACCAGGCCGAGCACTTTATTAATGTGAATATCCAGGGCAGAAGAATCAGGGGTTACAGATCTGGGGCCATCTTTGTGAAATTTTTTTGTTTCGTAGATTTTAAGAAACTTATTGGCTTGTTTTTCGTTTAAAAAGATCCCGTCCTCACGAACAAATTTTAAGCCATTCCAGGGCAGGGGATTATGGGAAGCAGTAATAATTATGCCGCCGTCAGCTTTTAAGACACGAGTCATAATGCCAACCGTTGGAGTTGGGCAGATCCCCAGATCAATTACTTCACAACCGGTTGAAAGCAGTCCGGAAAAAATAATTCCCTTGATGAATTCAGAAGAAGCGCGGGGATCAGTCCCGACCACCACAGTTTTGATTTTGACGCCGTGATCATTTTCAATCAGGTAGGTGCCGAAGGCCTTGGCAAAATCAAGACAGATCTCCGGGGTTAAACTTTCCGGAACAAAACCACGCACACCGGAAATACTTATTTTTAGCGTCATATGATTGAGCATTATAGCACAAAATGATATACTGATGCGCATGAGTGCGCCAAGAAAAGCTCGGCGTCTACAGTCGGTTAAAATCCGACCTATCCAAAGCCTAACCAGCAGGATAGAACAGAACTCCAAGTGCTTTGATGTGAATTAAGGTGCGGAGCAGGAGGAAAGGAT
>Ga0208953_1000207_pt1 | contig 59850 bp, 55 predicted proteins | sample RifOxyB2_FD_184033 | JGI IMG/M metagenome (GOLD analysis project Ga0208953, IMG submission 184033) | Groundwater microbial communities from Rifle, Colorado - Rifle Oxygen_injection B2 (SPAdes) | ecosystem: Environmental > Aquatic > Deep subsurface > Groundwater | place: USA: Rifle, Colorado...
TAGCCAGCCAATAGCCAGTAGTTCATAGCCAATAGTTTTAATTTCTAAAATATGCCCCGACGGAAGTCGGGGCTTTGCTTTTAAGTTGACAGAAACAAAAAAATGTGGTAGTTTGACATGATGTTCAGATATTCTGCTCATTAAACAACTGCCGTTTAGAAGGCAAAACCTTGGGGGAAAGATGACGCAACCGCTTACGGTTCTTGTTACCGTCAGTTATTTGGAGAGAATAATGCGCGGGCTTTTGTTCGTTGGCGATGAGGTCGCGCAGTATGAGTTCCATAAGGCCGGATATTTGTTCCGGCGCGGAGACGGTTTGGAGCTTTTTGATAAGCACCAAATCATTTTGAGGAAGTGTAATACTGAAATCAAGATGGACGCCGACGAATACAAGGAAGTCCTTAATATTCTGTTCATCGTGATGGATTCCATCAACGAGGTGGATATTAACCTGGCTCGCTGGCTTATCAGCGAAGAACATTTCCAGATTGAAGTGGAGGAACTTTTTCCGGCTTCTCTCTATGAAAAGTTCAGACTGGCCAGTCAAAAAGATGAAGTGGATGAGAGAAAGAGAGAGATAATCGACGTCTAGTAAGACGCGGTTTGCACGCGGGGCCGGGCTATCAACAGCCGGCCCTTTTTTATAACAACTAAAATAATAATCAATATTCACTCATTCTCACTTTTGGTTCCGAGGTATTTGCCTGTTGTGGCAAATAAATCCGTGAATATTGATTATTATTATAGTTGAAAAAAAAGTAATCCTTTGTTAGTATATACATAGTATGAAATTCAACATAGTCACAATTTTTCCGGAAATAATCTCAGATTACGCTTCAGAGACTATTTTAGGGCGCGCGCAAAAAAATAAATTGATAAAAGTGAACGCGGTTAATTTACGCGATTTTGCCGATGATAAACGCAGAACCATAGATGATACCCCGTATGGCGGAGGAGCCGGTATGGTGATGAAACCGGAACCGATTTATAAAGCGCTTAAGCGCTTGGGCGCTTTAAAGCTGGGGCAAAAGGCAAAAGGCAAAAGGCAAAAGTTAACTATTTTACTTTCGCCGAGAGGGAAGCAATTTGACCAGCGGATGGCGGAGAAGTTTTCTAAAATGAAAGAAATAACTTTTGTGTGCGGGCGTTATGAGGGGATTGACCAGCGTGTTACGGATTATATGGTGGATGAAGAAATTTCCATCGGACCTTATGTTTTGGCCGGCGGAGAACTCGGCGCGCTTATTATAATTGAAGCAGTCGCGCGCTTAATCCCAGGGGTGCTTGGTAATCCGGAATCTCTTTTGGAAGAGAGTTTTGCGATTCAAGAGATTAAAAAAAGTGGTCAAGTGGTCAAGTGGTCAGGTGGTCAAGTGGAGTACGCGCAATACACTAAGCCGGATAAGTTTAAAAAGTGGAAAGTGCCGGAAGTGTTATTAAGCGGTAATCATGCTGAAATTGAAAAGTGGCGAAAAGGCAGTAACTAAAATTTTATGTCAAAAAAATCAGGACAAGATTTTGAACCACCGAAAGAGGCGGAAAAACAAGTAAAAAACGCTTGGCTTTTTGATGTTGATGGGGTTATAACCGATCCACAAGAGAAAAAGGTTTTAGAGGAGGGATTGTTTGAGCAGATAATCAGCCGGCTTGAAGCCGGAGAACCGGTGGCGTTTAACACTGGCAGGGATTTGGGTTTTGTTCAGGAAAAGGTGATAGATGAATTATTAAAAAGAACGGACAAGAAGAAATTACAAAACTTATTTGCCGTGGCGGAAAAAGGCGCGTTGTGGGCGGCTTTTGGGCCGGACGGAAGAGAAAAAGAAAGTATAGACGAAAGTATTTCCGTGCCGGAAGAAGTTAAGAATAGAGTCAGAGATTTGGTAAAACAAAAGTTTTCCGACTGTATGTTTTATGATGAAACGAAACGGACAATGATTTCAATAGAAATGAATCATAATGGCGATTTGGAAGAATTTAGTGTCAAAAGAGAAGAGTTGCTGGAAGATTTAAAAGATATTTTTCAAGAGTTAGGACTGGACGGCAGGTGTATAATTGATTCGACGATAATATCCACCGATATTCAGTCAGTTGGCGTTGGCAAGAATTTGGGCGCGACCAGATTTTTGGAATGGCTTGAATCAAGAGGAATCACGGCGGAGAAATTTTTTTGTTTTGGCGATTCAAAATCCGATTTGGCCATGGCCGAGGAAATACACAGACAAGGCGAGGATGTGGAGTTTGTGTTTATCGGAGACAGAAAATGTGTAGTCGGTAGCAGGGTGGGATTTGAAGTAATTTGTCCGGAAGATAGGCATGGCAAAGGCACTTTGAGTTTTTTAAAAAATAATAAATAATAATTAATATTAATTATATGACAGAAAAATTCTGGTCGGAATTTAAACCAAGGGATGACGCATCGTCTCTGATTATAGAAAATTTTTTTAAGTCGCTTCGAGACGGAGAGTCGATTGAAATAACCGAAGAAGACAGGGAAAAATATGGGTTATTGGTGACAGGTCCGATTAGCGAGGACACAATGAAGTTTAGTGTTGAAGGGTCAAGAGAACTTAATGAAATACAGCAAAAAGCCAAGGATTTTGTCGGCCGATATATAAAAAAATTTGTGGAAGATGTAAATAAAAAAAATGAAAAAGAAGGTAAAAAACAAATGGAAGATTGGCCGAAAATAAATATAGCTGATGTTAAGGTAATGGATAATGGCGAGTGTAATATCGTTGCCAGAACGGGCGAGACTAGCTATGGACGGGTAGTAGCTTTTAAAGGTGAAGGATTGAGGAAAGCGTATGATGATTACGCAAAAGAATATTCAGTTTCCGGAGAGGAAATCTTACCATTTGAAGAATTTGAAAGATTGTTTATGCCTAATGTGCCGGCGGTTTCCACATTGATAATGACAGCGGATAATAATATTCTTTTAACCAAGAGAAGCCCGCGAAAGGTTTCAAGTTATGAGGAGGCATGGCATTTGCCAGCAGGTTATTTGGATAATAAAGATAAGAATGAAAGAGGAGAAGTAGACCCTTTTATCGCGGCAAAACGGGAAATAAATGAGGAAGTTGGGCTGACAAAAGAACAAATTGATGATTTGGTATGTTTGGGAATAATGCGTAATCGCGATGGCGGGATTAACGAATTTCTTTTTGTGGCGAGAACGACAATGAGAAGCGATGAGATAGTTGATAAAAATATTAAAGTTGGCGAATCAAGATTATTACTTCATCCTAAGGATATTGATGGCGATGTGCGGCCGAGGAAATTGATAAAGTCGGGTAAAATATCAACTGTTTTGCCGGCTTTGTTAAAAATAGATGAGGTTTTTGGAAAAGATAAGAAGGGGGAACCTGGTCCGGAATTGACAGTTCCATCATCAAAAGCGCTATTCTTTTTGGTTGATAAATTGTTGAAAAAAATGAAAAGTTGATTTTTAACTTATCCCCACTATCCCCACAGGGGTGATTTTAAGGGCTTGACAGCTTTTGGGGTTTGTACTATAATGCTCACACAATAATATTTCACAATTTAATATTTCCTTAAGCCTTAAACAGGGAACTGGGGAGAGAGAAGAGCAACTCAGATTGGGTTTCTCTTTTTTCTTATCACAATTCAAAATACATACAACATATGAGTTATGGTGTGTGTATCATGAATCATGATAGACGCCCTTTACAATTTACAGGTAACAACAAATTTCCACAAAATAAATGTGATAAAGACGATCCAATCTAAGAAATTAGATTTGTAGAACGTCTATTCCAAAACAAGAATCAAAACCTTCACAAAATGTTCGTATTGAACATAAATTGAGAAGGATTCAATTCTCTACAATATTATGCTTGCATAATATTTTTATTGAGAGTTTGATCCTGGCTCAGGATGAACGTTGGCGGCGTGTCTAAGGCATGCAAGTCGTGCGATCGGTCCAGTCCTACTTTGTAAATGTTTTATGGTATAGCAAAATTTAAGCCGCGAGGCGCCTTACGGCTCCAGACGGTGCTTTACTAAAAAACGTTGCCAGAGCAGGACTGGATACGGAGCGGCAAACGGGTGAGTAACACATTAGTAATCTACCTTCGAGACGGGGATAGCTCATCGAAAGATGAATTAATACCCGATAGTCATGGGGGGACAAAAGTCATTCCCATGTAAACCTACGGGGCTCGGAGAGGAGCTTATGTCTGATTAGCTAGTTGGTGGGGTAATGGCCTACCAAGGCTCTGATCAGTAGCAGGCGTGAGAGCGTGACCTGCCTCACTGGGACTGAGACACTGCCCAGACTCCTACGGGAGGCTGCAGTCAAGAATATTCCGCAATGGACGAAAGTCTGACGGAGCGACGCCGCGTGCAGGAAGAAGCCCTTCGGGGTGTAAACTGCTTTTATATGGGAAGAATTCGTGACGGTACCATATGAATAAGAGGTTGCTAACTCTGTGCCAGCAGCAGCGGTAATACAGAGACCTCAAACGTTATCCGGATTCATTGGGCGTAAAGCGTCCGCAGGTGGTTTGTAAAGTTAATGGTTAAATCCCGGAGCTTAACTCCAGGACTGCTGTTAAAACTCACAGACTCGAGGTTGGGAGAGGCAAGCGGAATTCTCGGTGTAGTCGTAATAAGCGCTGATATCGAGAAGAACACCAAAGGCGAAGGCAGCTTGCTAGAACATACCTGACACTCATGGACGAAAGCGTGGGTAGCGAATGGGATTAGATACCCCAGTAGTCCACGCCCTAAACTATGTGCACTAGATATTGGAAGTATCGACCCTTTCAGTATCGTTTAAAAAAGCTAACGCGTTAAGTGCACCGCCTGGGGAGTACGGCCGCAAGGTTAAAACTCAAAGGAATAGACGGGGACCCGCACAAGCGGTGGATCATGCGGTTTAATTCGACGATACGCGGCGAACCTTACCTGGGCTCAACTACTAGCTGCAAACTACCCGAAAGGGAAGTTGCCTTCGAGGGTGCTAGATAGGTGCTGCATGGTTGCCGTCAGCTCGTGCCGTGAGGTGTACCCTTAAGTGGGGTAACGAGCGCAACCCTCGTTGTGTGTTAAATTGTACACGCAAGACTGCCTGCGCAAGCAGGAGGAAGGTGGGGACGACGTCAAATCAGCATGGCTCTTACGTCCAGGGCGACACGCATGATACAATGGTTGGTACAACGGGTAGCGAAGCCGTGAGGTGTAGCCAATCCCTAAAAACCAATCCCAGTTCGGATTGAAGGCTGCAATTCGCCTTCATGAAGTTGGAATCGCTAGTAAACGCGCATCAGCCACGGCGCGTTGAATACGTTCTCGGGTCTTGTACTCACCGCCCGTCATACCACGAAAGTTGGCAGCACCCGAAGGCCCTTTATAGGGACCAAGGTGAGGTCAGTAATCAGGGTAAAGTCGTAACAAGGCATCCGTAGCGGAAGCTGTGGATGGATCACCTCCTTTCTGGAGTACATTCTTTCGGAAGAAAGAATAGATATCCCGACTTAGTCGGGATAACAGACATTGATCCTTTCTGGATCAGGATTAGTAGACGTTTTTTACCCCGTAGTGAGCTTTGCTCTACTACTGGGCAATTGTCTTTATCACATTTATGGTGTGGAACCATGCGCCACAAGGGTGCATGGCTAAAAATACCTGAATTTTAAATTACCCCCGGAAAGGGTTTTTTGGTTTATATTATATAATTATCCACATACCGGAACTTGACAGGTTTGCTGATATATGATACCTTTAATTTAGATAAGGTTTGCAAAAACCGAGTCGAGATGTCTGGTAGCACCTGTTACCACAACATTTCCTCGGAAATCTTATTACATCGGGGCCTAAGACATCTGTCAAAGGCCCCTTTAAAATTTATACGGGAAAACCGTATTTTTTGTTTTTTTAAAATCACTTGACCCCCACACTATGTATAATGTAAGATGTAGCATATAACATGTGCATTACTAAATGTTTTCATGTTTTAATGTTTTAATGTTTAAATGTTTTATGTCACTCAATCGTCTAATCAATCTAGCCAGAAGGACGGGGGATAGGCTAATAGTTCATCAGCCTGAAAAAGGCGAGGATATTGTAATTATGGATGTTGATGAATATGAGTTGCTTTTGAATGAAAGACGTGATGTCAGAAATTTATCTGATAAGCAATTGCTTGACCAAATTAATCGTGATATTGCCATTTGGCGGGCTAATGAAAAACTTGAGGAAGATGAGGATTTTTCTGATTTCAGCGAGAAAGAGGATGATAATTGGTTTAGCGCCGGCAGTGTTTTAGGTGGTCGTTTTGGTGAGTCGGAAGAGGACATGCTTGAAGAAGAGGACGAAGAGATTGAGGATATGGATGGATTTTTTGATTTGAATGAGGTGGAAGGGGACGTTTTTCCGGAAGTTGAAACCAATAAAAATGCTGAAGAATTAGCCAAAAATGAAGAACCAAAGATAATACACGAGAGACCGATCGGGAGCAGTGATGAAATTTGGGAAGAGGAGTCTTTAGGTGGTGACGAGCCGGTTTTTTATGAAGAGCCGGTTTGACACCTGACCACTTTACCACCTGACCACTTGACTACTTGAGCACTCAACCCTATGGTGTTTAGTTAGTAAAATGATCACATGGTTGGGTAAGTAATGATTATCCCCAAAAGTCCCCAAGTAAAGCACTTGACTAATATTTAGACTTGGTGTATAATTGGCAACATCAATTAGATATGCACAAGTGCTTTGTTTTAAGGCGCTTTGCGTATTTTTAAATTATTTTGTAAATTAAAAGAATCCGCTGGATTAAAAAACTGTTGTGACCACTCATAACAGTGCGGGAAAAAGTATTAATATGGTAGACTTTGACCGTTCAAAGCCTCATGTGAATGTTGGTACCATTGGCCACGTTGACCATGGTAAAACCACATTAACAGCCGCAATTTTGAAAGTTGCCGCTGCTCACGGTTTGACAGCTCAAACCAAAGATGTAGATCAGATTGATTCTGCGCCTGAAGAAAAAGCGCGCGGTATTACAATTGCTACAGCTCATGTTGAATATGAAACCGAAGCCAGACACTACGCCCACGTTGATTGTCCGGGCCATGCGGATTATGTTAAGAACATGATTACGGGCGCCGCTCAAATGGATGGCGCAATTTTGGTTGTCTCCGCTGCTGACGGCCCAATGCCTCAGACTCGCGAGCACATCTTGCTTGCCCGCCAAGTTGGCGTGCCTTATATCGTAGTCTTTTTGAACAAAGTGGATCAGGTTTCTGACCCGGAATTGATTGACCTTGTAGAAGAGGAAATCAAGGATTTGTTAAAGAAATACGAATTCCCTGGCGATACTACTCCTATTATTCGCGGTTCAGCTTTGAAAGCTCTTGAGAACCCTTCCGATGCGGAAGCGAGTAAGCCGGTTATGGACTTGTTAAAAACTTTGGATGAATATATTCCTACACCAGTACGCGAACTTGATAAACCATTTATGATGCCAATTGAAGATGTTTTCTCAATTGAAGGACGTGGCACTGTAGTAACAGGCCGTATTGAACGCGGTGTTGTTAAAGTGGGCGAGGAAGTTTCCATTGTCGGTATGCAAGCCGAACCAATGAAAACAACCGTTACCGGAGTTGAAATGTTTAATAAAAATCTTTCTCAAGGCCAAGCTGGTGATAATGCTGGTGTGTTGCTTCGCGGTACAAAGAAAGATGAAGTGGAACGTGGTATGGTTCTTGCCAAGCCGGGTTCAATCACCCCTCATACAGAGTTTGAAGCTAAAATTTATGCTCTTACCAAAGATGAAGGTGGTAGACATAAGCCATTCTTTAAAGGTTATAAACCGCAATTTTATATCAGAACTACTGATGTAACCGGCGACGTAACTCTTCCTGAAGGAACAGAAATGGTAATGCCTGGAGATACTATTGATCTAACAATCAAGCTTATCGTTCCGGTAGCTTTGGAAGAAAAGATGAGATTCGCTATTCGCGAAGGCGGAAAAACAGTTGGAGCCGGCGCGGTAACAAAGATTATTAAATAAATAAAATTCCGAACCCGCCCCCCGACTGAGTCGGGGGGCGGGGGCGGGAAGCTCTTTGGAATTAAATTATGACAGCTACAAAAACAGACAAAAAAAATCAACAAACAGAATCAAATCAAAAAATAAGAATCAAGATTTGCGCATACGACAATAAGATTATTGATATTGCGACAAAAACCATTATCAATACGGCTGAACGCAACAATGCAAAAGTGGTAGGCCCGGTGCCTTTGCCAACCGCGAAAAAGAAGTTTACGGTTAATCGCGCGACTTTTGTTCACAAAACAGCCGCGGAACAATATGAGATTCGTGTTCACAAGAGATTGATTGATATTTTGGACGCAAACCCTAAAGCGATTGACGCTCTTATGAGTTTGAATTTACCGGCTGGTGTTGATGTTGAGATAAAAATGTCATAAAAATGCTTGAAAAGTTAAGCTTTTGAGGGCACTTGACAGAAAAATTAAAATAGTGTAAAATTAGCGCACAAGAAAAATAAATGCCGTAAACAAATTAGATAAGATTTCTCGGCTTAGTCGGGTAAAAAACATCTAGTAAGAATATAGGCATGAGAGGAAAAAGCAACCAAAACAAACTACAATAAAGGCCCAACCACGAAAATTGCCTTTGGTGGCTCACTCGTGGCAAGAAAATGGCTAGAAGGTAGTACTAATCATAAATTTAAACAGATTTATTTATAAAATTTAAACAGATTTACTCTGTCTAAATCAATTATTATTTATTCTGTCTAAATCAATGAATAGGGTTGTCTTCTGGCTTTTTTAATATAATGTTATGAAATTTATTCTTGGTACAAAAATTGGAATGACGCAATTGTTTCGAAAAGATGGAACAGTAGTTCCGGTTACTCGCGTTAACGCGGGTCCTTGCGTTGTTGCCCAAGTTAAAACAGACAAGAAGGATAATGTTAATTCTATTCAGGTTGGTTTTTTTGAACAAAAGAAATTTCGTCTAAATAAAGCGGAACAGGGTCATTTAAAAGATTTACCAAGCGTAAGAATACTTAGAGAATTTAGAAGCGAAAATGAAGTCGGTCTTAAAAGAGGTGATAAATTTACCGTGGAAACCTTTGCGCCGGGTGAAAAAGTAAAGGTAACAGGCTGGTCAAAAGGAAAAGGTTTTCAAGGTGTAGTTAAAAGACATCATTTCCGAGGCGGTCCCGCTTCTCATGGTCATAAAGATAATTTGCGTATGCCGGGAAGTATTGGAGCCGGCGGAGTGCAAAGAGTATTTAAAGGAATGCGCATGGCTGGTCATATGGGCGATGCTCAAGTTTCTATAAATAATTTGGAAATAATTGAGGTTTTTCCGGAAGAGAATATTCTCGCGATTAAAGGCGCTGTACCGGGAGCTAAAGGAAGTTTGTTATTGATTTCTACTCCTGAAGGGGATATTAAAGTAGAAGTTGAAAAATCGAAAAAAGAAGTTGAGCCCACAGGTGAGGGAACACTCATCCCGATTTCACATCGGGACGAAATCCCGACCGATGCCGAGAAAGTAAAAGAAGAAGCGCCGGTTGGGGCTGAAGAAAAAAAATAATAAATTAATGATGACAGATTTAAAAAGTATGGCAAAAGCAGTGATCTACAATATTCAAGGCAAAGAAAGTGGTTCAATTGAATTGAATGATGAGGTTTTTGGCGTTAAATCAAAAATGTCAGTGATTCATCAAGTTTATCTTGCTTTGATGGCCAATGCTCGCGAACCTTGGGCTCATACAAAAAATAAGGGCGAGATTCGCGGTGGCGGAAAAAAACCTTGGAAACAAAAAGGCACCGGTAGAGCGCGTCATGGATCTATTCGTTCACCGATTTGGCGAGGTGGCGGCGTGACATTTGGTCCTTTGAATATCAGAAATTATAAACAAAAAGTTAATAAAAAAACAAAAAGGACTGCCGTGCGTATGTGTCTTTCCGATAAGGTTGTTGATGGTAAATTTATTGTGTTGGAAACTTTGCCTACAGACGGCAAAACAAAAGCCATAGCGCAATTACGCGCGATATTGCCGGGTTTGAAAAAGACTACTTTGTTGGTGACGCCAAAAAATGATGAGACAATACAAAGAGCGACTAACAATATTCCTATGTTGGATTTACAGACAGCGTCAGATATAAATGTAATTGATTTGTTACATCATCAGTATGTTATAACGACAAAAGACGGTGTAAAGGAATTAGAACAGAGATTAAACAAAGATTAAATAAATAAACTTTGCGGTAAGAGTCGCAGTAGACCAACGGGATCCTTCGCTCGGTCGCTTCACTCCCAACCGCTCAGGATGACAAATTTATATAGTATGGGTTTACTTGATAAGCTAAAAAAGAAAGATAAAATTGAAAAAGAAACAGATTCAAAAAAATCTGCTGATGTTAAAGTTGAAGAAAAAAAGAAAGATAAAATTGAAAAAGAAACAATCAAGAAACCGGAAGTGAAAAAGGAAGAAAAAACAGCAAGCAAAACCAATCCGTTGAGCCATATCTCAAATAAGATATTGGTTAAACCGTTAATCAGTGAAAAAGCGGCGATTGGCGAACAGGAAGGGCTTTATGTTTTTGTCGTTAGCAAAGACGCTAATAAATATCAAATAAAAGAAGCGGTAAAGGAAGTTTATGGAGAGACGCCGGAGAAAATCAGAGTGGTAAATGTTGAAGGCAAGAGAACTTATGGTGGAAAAAGAGAGGGTAAAAGACAGGACTGGAAAAAAGCATTTGTGAAAATGCCAAAAGGCAAAACTATTAATATTCATGAAGGTGTTTAAAATATGGGAATAAAGATATACAAACCAACTACCCCGGGAAGACGTAAAGCAAGCGTCCAGGATTTTTCTGATATCACAAAAAAACATCCGGAGAAAAGTCTTACTGTGATCTTGAAAAAGAATTGCGGCCGTAATAATACCGGCAGAATTACTGTCAGACACCAAGGTGGCGGATCTAAAAGACTTTACAGAATAGTTGATTTTAAAAGACAAAATTTTGATGTCGCGGGAGAAGTGATTGCGATTGAATACGATCCTAATCGCGGTTCAAGAATTGCTTTAGTTTTGTTTACAGATAATACAAAATCATATATTATTGCCGCGGAAGGAATGAAAGTGGGCGATAAAGTATTATCTTCTCAAAAAAAGATTGAAGCGGTTCCGGGAAACAGAATGCCGTTAAAATATATTCCTGTAGGTTTATTTATTTATAATATTGAATTAACCCCGGGTAAAGGCGGACAAATCGTCAAAGGCGCCGGCACTGCGTCACAGTTACAAGTATTTGAAGCCGGTATGGCGCAGTTGAAGCTTCCGTCAGGAGAAATAAGAATGGTCAGCGAGGATTGCGCTGCCACTGTTGGTAGAATAAGCAATCCGGATTTCAAATTAGTTAGATTGGGTAAAGCCGGCAGAATGAGACACAAAGGAATAAGACCAACCGTAAAAGGAAAAAATATGAACCCGGTTGATCACCCGCATGGTGGTGGAGAAGGTCACAGTCCGATCGGTCTTAAAGGCGGTCCAAAGACCCCTTGGGGCAAGAAGGCTCTTGGTGTTAAGACAAGACAAAGAGGCAAATGGAGTGATAAGTTTATAGTTAAGAGAAGAAGAGGAAAAAATAATTAATTAATTTTATATGTCAAGAAGTTTAAAAAAAGGCCCTTATACTGATGAAAAGTTGATGAAAAAGGTCAAAAAAGCGCTGGCTACAGGCGACAAGAAATCAATAAAAACTTGGGCGCGCGCGTCTACTATTACTCCGGAAATGGTGGGTCTTTCTTTTGCCGTGCATAACGGAAGAGACTTTTTGAATGTTTATGTTGATGAAAATATGGTTGGACATAAACTGGGTGAGTTTTCTTTGACAAGAAAATTTGTAAAACATGGTGGTAAGATGCAGAAAGCGCAGGAAAAGGAAGAAAACGCCGCCCCTGCTGTCCCCGCTAATAATAAATAGACTGATTTAATATGGATAAATTACAAACAAAAGCGACAATAAAAGGACTGAGAGTGGCTCCAAGGAAAGTCCGTCTGCTGATTGACCTTATTCGCGGTATGCAAGTTGATAGAGCTATTGAACAGCTGGAAATTTCAAAAAAAGACGCTGCTCGCGAAGTTCTTAAATTATTGAAATCAGCGATAGCCAATGCTCGACATAATCATCAATTAAAGACAGAAACTTTGGTAATCAAAATTGCTTTTGTTGATGGTGGAGCGACTTTACACCGATGGACGCCTAGAGCTATGGGCAGAGCAACCCCGATCAGAAAAAGAACCGCTCATGTTACTTTAATTTTGGAAGGCGAGGTTGATGAAAAGGCGGTTAAGAAAGTTTCTACCAAAGGCGGATCCGCCTCTGGCGGAAAGGTTGGTAAAGAACTAGTTAAAAAAGAAAAAAAAGAAATTGAAGAAATAAAAGGAGAAAATACTGATGTTAAGACCTCGACAACCAAGAAGGCAAAAAATAAAAAATAAATAATTAAGTAAACAGATTATAATTTATGGGACATAAAGTTCATCCAAGAATTCACAGAATACAAGTTATATACACTTGGGATTCAAGATGGTTTGGAAAGAAAAAATATGCTAAGTATGCGGAACAGGATGTAAGCATCCGTGAATTTTTGATGAAAAAATTTAAAGACGCCCATATTGATTCTATCGGTGTTGAAAGAGGACCGAAGAATATGACAGTTACGGTATTTGCGGCCAAGCCGGGATTTATTATTGGTCGGGGCGGACAAGGTCTTGAAGATTTGAGAAAAGAAATTGAAAGAAAATATTTACAAATGTCTTTAAAAGTTAAATTGAATATTCAGGAAGTTCATTCACCGGCTTTGTCAGCTTCTGTGATTGCGCAGACTGTTGCCGCTGAAATTGAAAAACGCATGCCTTTCCGCAGGGTGATGAAACAATCAATTGAAAAAGTTATGAAAGCGGGCGCGCAAGGCGTGAAGATTTGTTTGTCAGGCCGTTTGAACGGAGTTGACATTGCGCGTACGGAAAAATTATCGGCCGGAAAAGTGCCGTTAATCACGCTTAGAAGCGATGTTGATTATTGTCTGTATGAGGCTAACACCACTTATGGCAAGATTGGCGTGAAAGTGTGGGTTTATCATGGAGAAATTTTTGGAAGAAAAGATAAATTTAGCAAGACGGAAGAGCCGGAAAGCAAAGAAAATAAAGAAAAAAGAAAATAATAATTTTATATGTTATTGCCAAAAAAAGTAAAACATAGAAAATGGCACAAGCCAAGAAGGAATAACAAAGGTGTTGCGACAAGAGCAAATACCGTGGCTTTTGGCAGTTTTGGTCTTAAATCAATGGATAACGCCTGGGTTACATCAAGACAAATTGAATCCGCGCGCCGTGTTTTAACAAGATATGTCAGACGTGGAGGTAAAATTTGGATTCGTATTTTTCCTGATAGACCGGTTACAACCAAAGGCAACGAAATGCCTATGGGAAAAGGCAAAGGTACGCCAGATCATTATGTTTGCACTGTAAAACCGGGTACTGTTATGTTTGAAATGGCCGGAGTTTCGGATGATAAAGCAGTAGAGGCTTTAGTATTGGCAGGGCATAAATTACCTCTAAAAGCTAAAGTTGTTAAGAAATAAATTAATGATGTATGGATATCAATGAAATCAAAAATAAATCTATAAAAGATTTAAAAGAATTATTGGAAGAAAAAAGAGGAAAATTGCGCGATATGCGTTTTAATGTAAGTAGCGCGCAGATAAAGAATGTCAGGGATTTAAGAAAAAATAGAAAAGATATCGCTCAGATTTTGACATTAATAAATACGCAAAATAAAGAAGTTTAATTAAAATAATCCAATTGAGTGGAAAGAGCAGAAACAGACCAACGAGATCCCTCGCTCGGTCATCCCGACTTAAAGTCGGGACTCCCGACCGCTCGGGATGACAGATTTTATATGAATACTAAAAAAAGTGAAACAACTAAAAAGGAAGTTACACGCCGACAGTTTGAAGGTGAGGTGGTTAGCGTTGTGGAAAATAAGACTATTCATGTATTGGTTAAGACAAAGAAAATGCATCCTAAATACAAGAAGCAGTATCTTACACACAAAAAATACGCTGTCCACGATGAGGCTAATACGGCAAAAGTTGGTGATGTGGTTTTGTTTCAGGAGTGCAGACCGATTAGTAAGACAAAAAAGAATAGATTAATAAAAGTAATAAAATAATTAAGTGTATCCGCGCGGTAAGAGCAGAGCAAAACAACGGGATCCCTTCCCGCCATCCGGCGGGACAGGCCGTTCGGTCGCTCCGCTTCCAACCTCTCGGGATGACAAATTTAAATGGTATGATTCAACACAGATCAATGTTAAAAGTAGCGGATAATACAGGCGCGAAAAAGCTGATGTGCATTCGTGTGCTTGGTGGTTACAAAAAAAGATATGCGCAACTTGGCGACATAATTACTTGTTCTGTAAAGGAAGCCGTACCTCATGGTATGGTAAAGAAGAGTGAAATTGTTCATGCTGTTATTGTGCGTCAAAGAAAAGAGAAAAGAAGAAAAGACGGCACATATATAAGATTTGATGAAAATGCGGTTGTGATTATCAATAAGAAAGACAAAGAACCGAAAGGGACGCGTATTTTTGGACCGGTTGCCCGCGAATTGCGCGCTAAAGGATATAAAAAGATTATTTCTCTGGCTCCGGAAGTGCTTTAAATAGGCATTAGCTGTCAGAATATATAGGGATTAGTCATTATTAAATATTATTAAAAATATAACTAAATATTCTAAACGCTAAACCCTAATTGCTAAAAATATGAAAATAAAAACAGGGGACAATGTAAAAGTATTAAGTGGAAGAGATCGCGGTAAAACCGGCAAGGTTATTCAGGTTTTGAAATCTAAGAAAAACGGTCAAAATTATGCGGTTGTTGAGGGTGTTAATTTGAGAAAGAAACATCTTAAAACACGAAAGGCCGGAGAAAAAGGGCAAACGATTGAATTATCTTTTCCGATTCATATCAGCAATGTAATGGTTATTGATTCAAATACAAAAAAGACAACCAGAGTAGGGTATAAAGTGGAAGGCAAAGAGAAGAAAAGAATTTCAAAAAAAAGCGGTGAATTTATATAAAAGTTTATAGCCAATAGTTCATAGCCAATAATTTGATAAAATGCGATATAAGTGAACTAAGTAAAGTAACCTATTGGCTATTGGCTCCGAACTAATAACTATTATTATGAAATCAGTATTATACCAACAATATAAGAAAGAAATTGTGCCGGCTCTTAAAAAAGAGTTTGGATACAAAAATGTAATGCAAGTGCCTAAATTGGAAAAGGTGGTTATTAATGTTGGTTATGGAAAACACGCAAAAGAAAAAAATTATGTTGAACACGTGGAAAAAGTTTTGTCGGCGATTTCCGGACAGAAGCCGATTCATAATAAATCAAAAAAATCCATTTCAAATTTTAAAATCAGGGAAGGGATGAGTATTGGCGCGTCGGTTACTATGCGTGGTAATAAAATGTATGATTTTGTTTACAAATTGGTAAATGTAACTTTCCCGCGTATCCGCGATTTTCGCGGTATAAATCCGAAAGCTTTTGATCATCAAGGTAACTATACCGTAGGAATAAAAGAACAGTTAGCCTTTCCGGAAATTACATCAAGCATGGTTGATATAATTCACGGATTGGAAATCACCTTTGTAATTAAAGGCGGAAATAAAGAGCAAAATTTTTCATTATTAAGCAAGATGGGTTTCCCATTTAGGAATAAATAAATAATTAATAAAATAATCGAGCAATAAGAGCAGAATTAGACCAACGAGATCCCTCGCTCGGTCGCTCCGCTCCCAACCGCTCGGGATGACAGATTTTAAATGTATGGCAACTCAAGGACAAATAGCAAAATCAAAAAGAAAACCGAAATTTAGCACTAGAATTGTTAGACGTTGTTGGAAATGCGGAAGAAAAAGAGGCTATATTAGGCACTTTAATTTATGCAGAATTTGTTTTAGAGAACTGGCTAACGAAGGCAAGTTGCCCGGGGTAAGGAAGTCAAGCTGGTAATAACCATTAAAACATAAAAACATTAAAACATAAAAACATTTAGAAAATTATATTATGATGACAGATCCAATCGCAGACATGTTAACACGCATAAGAAACGCGCAAGCAGTTGGCAAAAAAACTGTTGATTTAGCTTTTTCCAAATTGAAAATGAGCATCAGCAAGATTTTGGTTGAGGAAGGCTATATTAATAAAGCGGAAAAAGTTGACAGCAATCCGCCGGTTTTGAGATTGGAACTGAAATATATCGGTAAAAATCCGGCTATACAGTCTATTAAGCGCGACAGCACGCCTGGACACAGAAAATATTGTAAATCAGATGAATTACCTAAAGTTTTGAATGATTATGGTATCGCTATTCTCTCCACTTCAAAAGGGCTGATGACAAATAAACAGGCTAGAAAAGAGTCGGTTGGAGGAGAATTAATCTGTTCAGTATATTAATTAACAAGTTTATAGCCAATAGTTCATAGCCAGTAGATTTAAGAGAAAAAGGCGAAAGAACTAAATAAATTAACAAACTGTTGGCTCAGAACTATGAACTAAGAACTATTATATATGTCACGTATAGGCAAACAAATTATAGCAATTCCAAGCGGGGTAGAGGTCTCTGTAAAAGAAGGCAAAGTTTTTGTTAAAGGACCAAAAGGCCAATTGGAGCGTGAACTGCACAAATTGGTTACTGTTAATATCACTGATAATAAAGTTACGGTTGATGTTGTAAATAAAGAATCAAAATTAGAAAGATCCCTTTGGGGCACATTTGCCGCTCATATAAAAAATATGGTGCTGGGTGTAACTAAAGGATTTAAGAAACAACTGGAAATAAACGGCGTAGGTTATAAAGCTGCCATGCAGGGCAAAGATTTGAAGCTTGATGTTGGTTATTCCAATCCGGTAATTTATAAGATTCCGGAGAAAGTAACCGCTTCCGTGGAGAAAAATATGATTAGTTTGGAGAGCGCGGATAAAGAATTGTTGGGCAAAGTCGCCTCAGAAATAAGAGTTATTCGAAAACCTGAACCTTATAAAGGCAAGGGAATTAAGTATGTTGAAGAAACCATCAGACGTAAAGCCGGCAAATCAGCTGCTAAAGCGGCCGCATAAATTAATATTATTTTATGAGAAATATAAAAACAATCAAAAAAAGCAGACGACACGCCAGGATAAGGGCGATGCTTTCCGGTACAGCCGAAAGGCCGAGATTACATGTATCCAAAACTTTAACCGGGCTTTATTTGCAATTGATTGATGATAATGCCGGTAAAACTCTTGCGAGCGTAAACAGTAAAAAAGATTTGCCGAAAAAAGGAGATGCTGGTGAGAGAAAAGCTAAAGTGGCGCAAAGTTATTTGCTGGGCAAAGTTTTAGCTGAAAAAGCATTGGCTGCGGGAATTAAAGCGGCAGTATTTGACAGAGGAGGAAACCGATATCATGGAAGAGTAAAAGCGGTAGCGGAAGGCGCGAGAGATGGAGGACTTGAATTTTAATAATTAAACATAATCCGAATCGGATTATAATATTTGAAGTATGGAAAAGAGAAAAGGTAAAGGCAGAGGAAAATTCAAAAAAGAAAAACCGGAGTTTGATCAGCAGATTGTTGATTTAGCCCGTGTTACTCGTGTCACAAAAGGTGGAAAGCAACTTAGCTTTCGCGCTTGTGTTGTGATAGGCAACCGAAAAGGCAGAGTTGGTTATGGTGTTAAGAAAGGAAAAGATGTTCAGATTGCGGTGGATAAAGCGGTTAATCAGGCAAAGAAATATATGATTACTGTGCCGATTAACAGAGGTACCATACCGCACAGAGTGGAAGCTAAATACGGCGCAGGCAGAGTTTTGATTAAACCGGCCCCGCTTGGTTCCGGTATTATTGCCGGCAGTTCCGTCAGAATCGTTTTGGAACTTGCGGGCGTACCAAATGCTTCAGCTAAGATTATGAGTAAAACAAATAATAAAATTACCAATGTAAAGGCTGTGTTTGAAGCATTGCAGAAGTTTAAACCATTGAGATTTAAAAAGTTTGTTAAGAAGGATGAAGTCAAAACCGAGGAAAAAACGGAAGTTAAAAAACCGTTCACAAAGAAAAAAGAAAATAAAATAGATAATAAATAATAAATTAACCTGGTGGCAAGGGTAGCGATAGACCAACAAGATCCTTCGCTCGGTCGTCCCGACTAAGTCGGGACTCCCAACCGCTCAGGATGACAGATTATAAAGTTATGGTTATAAATTTACATACAATTAAACCTGCCCACGGGTCAAGGAAAAGAAGTAAAAGAGTTGGCCGTGGCAATGCCTCTCAAAAAGGGACTACTGCCGGACGCGGTATGAAAGGTCAGAAAGCCCGTTCAGGCGGAAAAAAAGGTTTGGCGGTTAAGGGTTTTAAGAAATCATTTCAAAAAGTACCTAAGGTGCGTGGTTTTAGAAGTCAAAAACCGAAAAAACAAACTGTAACTTTATCAATTTTGGAAAGAATCGCAAAAAATGGCGATGTGGTGACCCCTAGATATTTAAACAAAAAGGGTGTAATAGATAATTCACAGAGCGGGGTAAAAGTGGTGGCCACAGGCGAATTAAAGAAAAAAATTACTTTAAGCGGTTGTGTTGCCAGCAAAAAAGCGGTTGAAGCTATTGAAAAAGCCGGTGGAAAACTAGAGTTTTAGGTTTTGGCTATTAAATAATTTATCTTGGTGATTAAGGTTGTGTTAAACCAACGAGATCCCTCGTTCGGTCGTTTCACTCCCGACCACTCGGGATGACAAATTTAAAAGGTATGTGGGAAAAATTAAGAAAAATTTGGAATGTAAAAAGTTTAAGAAATAGCATACTATATGTACTTGGTATGCTTATTATTTTTCGTTTGGTGGCGCATATCCCGATGCCGGGAATTGATCGGGAAGCATTAAGCGGATTTTTAGCGGGGAATCAAATTCTCGGTCTTTTAAATGTGTTTTCCGGCGGGACGATTGAGAATTTTTCTTTAGTAATGATGGGTATTGCTCCATACATCACATCTTCCATTATATTTCAGTTGTTGACAATGGTGGTGCCGAGTTTGGAGGAATTATCAAAAGAAGGTGAGTCAGGACAGCAAAAAATAAACATGTATACCCGTATAACGACTGTGCCATTGGCGCTTTTGCAAGCTTATGGTTTTATAAAATTATTGAATAACTCGCAACAGGGTATGTTGGGTGATTTGACAACGGTCAGATTGGCGTCAATGATGTTGTTTGTCACCGCGGGTACAATATTTTTGATGTGGATCGGCGAATTAATTACAGAAAAGAAAATCGGTAATGGAATCTCGTTGCTTATCTTTGCCGGTATAGTTGCTTCATTGCCAACAGCGATAAGAAATGCGGTTGTAAATTACAATCCGTCTGATTTGACGACCTATTTGTTGTTTGCGGGAATTGCGGTTGCGACAATAATTGGAGTTGTTATTATAAATGAAGGACAAAGAAATATTCCAATCAGTTATGCCAAACAGGTTCGTGTTGGGCAAGGCGGGGCGAAAAGTCATTTGCCGCTTCGCGTTAATATGGCCGGAGTTATTCCGATTATCTTTGCCATTTCAATCGTTTTATTTCCTTCAATGGTGGCGCAATTTTTTGCCGGTAATCAGGGATGGTTGGGAAGAGTGGCGATTAGCACAATAAATTTGTTTCAGAATCAATTATTTTACGGAATGATTTATTTCTTATTGGTATTTGGTTTTACATATTTTTATACGGCGGTTATTTTCAATCCGGAAAAGATCGCGGAAAATCTACAAAGACAAGGTGGTTTTATACCGGGTATTCGCCCGGGAAAACAGACGGAAGAATATTTACAAAAAACAATGACCCGTTTGGTATTTGTTGGCGCTTTATTTTTAGGCGCGATTGCGGTTCTCCCGCTTCTTATGCAGTTGGTGACGAATTCTCAGGCGTTGGTGTTTGGCGGCACGAGCCTTTTGATCGTAGTAAGTGTGGCAATAGAGACAACCAAACAAATTGATTCTCAGCTTACGGTTCATGAATACGACGGAATTAAATAATTTTGAATAATAAAACGCTCCGTTCTTCAAAAAACGGGGTGTTTTTTTGCTCAAAAAGGGTACTAAACCTGATTTGCCAAAAAGAATATTACTTGCTATTATATTTATAGTTAATTTAGTTATAATTGTCATATATTATGGGCTTTTTTTCTTCCCCTTCCGACAAGTATTCTCAAGAACTTAAACACTTGCCAGTTGAGGATTTTAAAAGAATTTTTCGTGGTTTGAAAACAAAATCTTTATCTCAAGATGAGGAAGATTTGGCGCATAGAGAATTGGAAAAACATATAACAAACGATGGAAAAATATCCATGCGCAATGTGTATAACACGATACATAGTTTGAAAAATAAGAAGATGATAAGCTTGAACGACGAGGAGGATTTAATGGGAGCGTTTGAAGATTATTTTAACAAATAATATGAAAAAAGTGATTATTTTAATGGGAGTTCCGGGAAGTGGAAAAGGAACCCAGGCGGAATTATTGGCGAAAAAATTCGGCTATGGCCATATTTCTACCGGCAATCTTTTAAGGAAACTCGCCACCGATCCGGAAGCTGATCGGGAAGATAAAGAAAAATTGGAAGAGATGAAAGCGGGGAGATTGGTTGATAATGAATTGATTTATAAATTGGCATTTGCGGAAATGGAGAAGTTTTTTTTATTGAATAAGGGCGTAATTTTAGACGGAGCCATAAGGACGATTGAACAGGCGGAAAGATTCCAAAGATTTTTTGAAGAGAAGGGGATGAATGATGATATGGTCGTGATTGATGTGAATATATCCGATGATGTCAGTTTGGAAAGGTTGATGCACAGGAAAGAAACTTCAACCGCGATGCGAGCTGATGACAATTTGGAGATTATGAGAAAAAGAATTCAGGAGCAGGGGAATGAGGCTATCAAACCGATTTTATATTTTTATGAAAGTTTAAAATTATTAAGGAGAGCGCATGGCGAGAGATCGATTGAAGACGTGCAGGAAAGCATTGTGAAAATTTTGGAAGAATTTTAGGTGTTATATTTTTATCGCGGACTATGTATATCAAAAAAGATGAAGAAATAAAAAAGATAATTGAAGGGGGCAAAATTATCGGGAGTATTTTGGAAGAGCTGTCAAAAATGGTAAAGCCCGGCATTAGTGCGTTGGAAATAGATATACAAGCTGAAAAATTAATTATAAAAGCGGGGGGGAAGCCCGCTTTTAAAGGTTATAAATCGCATCCGAAAGACTTGCCGTTTCCGACGACGATTTGCGCTTCTCTTAATGAGGAAATCGTTCACGGCATTGCGACCAAGCAAAAGATTTTGAAAGAAGGCGATATTTTTAGTATTGATATTGGGATGGAATGGCCGGTTGGCAAGATACAAGATACAAACAACAAGAAACAGAAGGGTTACTTTACTGATACGGCAGTGACAGTAATTGTGGGAAACGTCCCGGAGAAGGTTAAACAGTTATTGAATGTAACAAAAAATGCCTTGGAGATCGGAATAGAACAATGCCAGGCTGGTAATAATATTTCTGATATTGGCAAGGCGATTGAGAATTATGTAAAACCGTTTGGCTACGGTATTGTCCGCGATTTGGTCGGCCACGGCGTCGGTCATGCGGTCCATGAAGAACCGCGCGTACCTAATTTTTATGATAAAGAAGTGGAGTCTTGGAGGCTTGAACCGGGAGTGGTAATCGCGATTGAGCCGATGATTACTTTGGGAGGACATGAAATAAAAACCGCCGAAGATGGCTGGAGCATATCTACCGCTGACAACAGTTTAAGCGCCCATTTTGAGCATACGGTTATTATCACGGAAAATGGACCGATAGTGGCGACACGCCGGCCGAGCGAAATAAATAATTAATCAATCTACTGGCTAAGAACTATTGGCTATGAACTATTTAGGTATCGATTACGGCAAAAAGCGCATTGGTTTAGCCTGGGTCCAAGAAGGTTTGGATGTAGTTTTGCCATTTGGGGTGGTAAAAGATATTGATGAACTGGCTAAACTGATTAAAAAAGAAAAAATTGATAAAATAGTTGTTGGTCTGCCAATCGGATTGGATGGAAAAGAAAATGAAAACACAAGGCGGGTAAAAAAGTTTGCCGATGAATTAAAAAATAAAATTAATTTACCGATCGAGTTTGAAGATGAGAGGTTTTCTTCAAGACAGGCCGATAGTATGGGCGGGGATGTCAGTCGTGATGAAAAAGCGGCGATGGTTATTCTTTCCAGTTATCTGGAAAGAATAGGATAAAGTATTTAGTATTTGGTATTAAGTATGTAATTGCGGTTAATATTTTTTAGATTAAATAAGAACTTGAATGTTTTGGTTTAAAAACAATTAATAAATAACATGAATCAATTCAAAATATACTTGATACTTTATACTTAATACAAAATACTGGCTTATGGAATCAATCGTGCTGGCGCGGCGGGATTTCAGGGAGTTTGATCAGATTATAACGCTTTACACAAAAGAGCGGGGTAAGATAGAACTTCTCGCGCGTGGGGTAAAAAAAATGGAAAGTAAAAATTCGGCTCATTTGGAGCCGTTTTCTTACTTGTTCGCGGAAGCGATTGAAGGTAAGGAAATTGACCACTTGACGAGAGCTGTACCCATCAATTTTTTCGCTAAGATTAGGCAAAATTTAGACAAAAGTTTGGCTACTGGATTTATTGCGTCTTTTTTGGAAAAAAATACGGAGGTGAATCAACCCGATAAAAATGTTTATGAAATATTTTTAAGCTGGCTTAAGTTCGCGGAAAAAACCGAGAAATTTAATTTTATTTTAGTGGACGCGTTTGTGATAAATTTATTTTCCGCGCTGGGATTTTATCCGATACTTGAGCATTGCGTCGTTTGCGAGAAAGAATACAAGGAATTGATAAAAGAAAATTTATTGAATAAAAAAAGCCTTGGTTTTTATTTTGCCGGCGGGGGAATAATTTGTCCTGTTTGCCGTGATAAAAAAGATTACGCGGGCGAACAGATTATAAATTGCGGTTTAAAAGAAATCAGCAATCTGCAAGTTTTGTTAAAAAATAATTGGCAATTGATAAATGAATTTGATATGGAAAAATCGGAGCAGACTAAACTTCATAAATTGATTTACGAATTTGTTTTATTTCATTGCGAGAAGAAAGTTAGTGATTGGGGCTTAACATTAAAGCATTAAAACATAAAAACATTAAAACATATTTTTGCTAAATAGGTTCTTGTCAAGCGTCTAGAAAAGTGGTATTGTTGTAATAATTCAAAATAAATACTTAATACATAATACTAAATACTTAATACTTATGCTCATAAAAGACATCTCAAAATACGCGGGTCAAGAGTTTGAAGTCAAGGGCTGGTTATATAATAAGCGGTCATCCGGTTCAATCGCTTTTTTGGAATTGCGCGATGGTTCTGGCTTTGTCCAAGCTGTAGTAGTAAAGGCTGGCGTTGGCGAGGAGACCTGGGCTAACGCGGAAAAATTGACCCAAGAGTCATCTTTGATTGTAAAAGGTAAAGTAAGTAAACATCCTAAACAAGAAGGCGTGTTTGAATTGCAGGTTTCTGATATTCAGGTGGCACAGATTGCAGAAGAATATCCAATCACTAAAAAAGAACACGGCCCGGATTTTTTATTGGATAATCGTCATCTTTGGTTGCGTAGTAAAAAACAATGGGCGATTCAGCGCGTCCGCGATATTGTGATTTCCGCAATTTATGATTATTTTCACGAGAAAAGTTTTATTAAAATTGATACACCGATTATTACTCCCAATGCTTGCGAGGGAGCGACGACTTTGTTTGGGATTCAATATTTTGATGAGGGTGAGGTATTTTTATCGCAATCCGGCCAATTATATTTGGAAGCGGCAGTTATGTCCGTTGGTAGAGGGTTTGATTTTGGACCGACTTTCCGTGCGGAGAAGAGCAAGACTAAACGCCATTTGACTGAATTTTGGATGATGGATGCCGAGGCCGCTTTTGTGGAGCATAATGAAAATATGGACATACAAGAAGGAATGATTAAGTTTATTATAAAAAGATGTTTGGAAAAGTGCCAAGAAGAGTTGACTATTTTAGAAAGAAATCAGGAACCGTTGAAAAAGTTATTGAATTTGCCGTTTGTCCGTTTGACTTACAGCGAGGCGATGGAAAAACTTCATTCTTTAGGTTCGGATATTAAGTTCGGCGAGGATTTGGGCAACGATGATGAGGGGCTTTTGACGCAGAATTCGGATGTGCCGGTATTTATTCATAAATGGCCGAAAAGCATTAAACCGTTTTATATGAAGCGTGATTCGGCTAATCCGGATTTGGTTTTGAATGATGATTTGATCGGGATTGAAGGGGCGGGAGAGATAATCGGCGGATCACAGCGCGAGGATGATTACGAAGTTTTGAAAGCGGAGATTGAAAAAGAGGGTTTGAAAGGTCCGGAATATCAATGGTATCTTGATTTACGCAAATATGGTTCAGTTCCGCATTCCGGGTTTGGATTAGGATTGGAGAGAACAGTTGGTTGGATGTGCGGAGCGCAACATATTCGTGAAACGATTCCGTTTCCGAGATTGATAAATAGGGTCAGACCGTGATCATAAAAACATTAAAACATTAAAATAAACGCTCCCCCTATAAGGGGGAGTTGGAGGGGGTCTGGACCCCACCTAGCCTCCCCTGTTAGGGGAGGAAATATTAAAGTAATTATAAAACCCGCCAAAGCGTAACGCTGAAGCGGGTTTTTGGTTGGCCGGGAATGGCCATTCCTCCTTTATTATCTTGGCTTGTAGCCGGCGGCAACCGCGTCCATGTGACGACCTTAATCAAGGTAGGCATTTTCCAAGTTTAATGCCTCTGAAAGCTGTTTGGCGTTGACGAATTTGATTTTCCTAAGATCAGTATGGTAGAGAGTTGCTCCACAGAAATCTGCTCCCACAGCGGTCGCTTCTGCTAAGCAGGCCTCTTCCAGGTTGGCATGGCTGAGAATTGTTTTGGAAAGGGTTGCTCTTTTTAGATTTGCCCCCCTCAAGATGGCGCCTTCCAGATTAGCCCCGCTAAGAATTGCTCCTTGAAGTTTCGCTTTTACCAGCCTTGCGTTCTTAAGATTAGCCCCGTTAATGTCCGCGCCCCGAAGGTCGGCCTCATCAAGATTGGCTTCCTCAAGATTGGCTTGCGCCAGGATGGCTCCGGTGAAGTCCATGTTTTGGAGGTCCATTCTTGAGAGGTCAAAGCCTCTTAGGTTCGCCCGTATGAGCTTCGCGTTGTAAAGTCCGGTCAGCCCCTCTTTTGATGTGATGACCGTAATCCCCATTTCTTTTAGTTTTTTCTCTGTTTCTTCGCGGTTCATCGGTTACGTCTCCTTTTTTGCTCGAGCCATTTTGCTAAAGACAACTCAAAATTAACACTTTTTATCGCGGTTGTCAAGCAGTCTATTGTATGTTAAAATAAGCTTTATAAAAGCCTAAAAAGCTTATCGGCTTGCAAAGCCGACGAGGTTATTTGCCTTGTAAGCTTTTTAAGCCTTGTAAGCTTTTTAAGCCTTATGTACAGAACACACACTTGCGGAGAATTGACCGCAAAAAACAAAGGGGAAGTAACTTTATCCGGTTGGGTTCATAAGCGCCGTGATTTGGGCGGGGTTATTTTTGTTGATTTACGCGACCGCTACGGCATTACTCAAGTCGTATTTCACCCCGATAAGGTGAGTAATTTTTCCGTGGTTGAAGGTTTAAAATATGAATATATTATCAAAGTGACCGGCAAAGTAGTTAAGCGCGGAAAAAAATCAATGAATAAAGAATTGCCGACCGGCGAAATAGAAGTTATGGCTAAAGAAATTGAAGTATTAAGCCAGGCTAAACCGATGCCTTTTGAAATTTTTGATGCGCACAAACAAGAGGAGGATGAAGATTTACGTTTGAAATACAGGTTTTTGGAAATTCGCCGGGAGAAATTAAAAAATACTTTGTTGTTTCGCGCCAGAATGCTCAAGGTAATCCGCGATTTTATGGATAGCCATAATTTTGTTGAATTAGCCACCCCGATTTTAACCGTGTCATCACCGGAAGGGGCGAGAGATTTTTTGGTGCCGAGCCGGTTGCACCCGGGTAAATTTTACGCCTTGCCACAGGCTCCGCAACAATACAAACAGCTTTTGATGGTGGGTGGAATGGACAGATATTATCAAATCGCGCCTTGTATGCGCGATGAAGATCCGCGCGCCGACCGCAGTCCGGGCGAGTTTTATCAGCTTGACACAGAAACAAGTTTTTTGACCTCGGATGAATTTTTTGAGTTGATGGAACCGCTTTTTGTTGAACTGACGGAATTTGCCGGCAAGAAAATCAAAGAACAGCCTTTCCCCAGAGTTCCATATAAAGAGATAATGGAAACCTACGGTAGCGACCGGCCGGATTTGAGATATGATTTAAAAATTAAAGATGCCAGTGAGTGGGCGAAACAAACCGGATTTAAGGTTTTTAATGAGGCAAAGTTTGTGCGCGCTTTGACAATACCGGACGGAGCCAAATTTACCCGCAAAGAAATTGATGATGAATTTACTGATGTCGCTAAACGCGCCCACGCCAAAGGCTTGGCTTGGATGAAGTTTGTTGAAGGAAAATTTGACGGAACAATCGTAAAGTTTTTTTCCGAACAAGAGTTAAAATCTTTACAAGGCTTGTTAAGCCCTGAAGAGGGAAGTATAGTATTTTTTTCCGCCGGTGATTGGAGTGTTTCCTGCACTTCGTTGGGAGCTGTTCGCTCTCTTGCCGCCAAAAAATTAAATTTAGCTGATAAAGATTTGATTGCTTGGGCATGGGTGGTTGATTTTCCCATGTATGAAAAAAGAGAAGAAAATGGAGAGATTTCCACCAAAGGCGGACCAGCCTCTGGCTGGGATTTCGGGCATAATCCTTTCTCTATGCCGAAAGGAGGCAAAGAAGCCTTAGATGGAAAAGATCCGTTGGAAATTTTAGCTGATCAATATGATATTATTGCCAATGGTTTGGAAATATCTTCCGGCGCGGTCAGAAATAAAGACCCGGAAATAATGTATAAAGCTTTTAAGATTGCCGGGTATGACAAAAAAGCCGTTGACGCGAAATTCGGACATATGATAAAAGCTTTTGAGTATGGCGCCCCCCCCCACTGTGGTTTTGCCCCGGGGATTGAACGTCTGGTTATGCTTTTGACAAACGAAGATAATATTCGCAATGTGGTGCCTTTTCCTAAGAACCAAAAAGCGGAAGAGCCGATGATGGGTAGTCCATCTGATGTGAGTATTGAACAACTTAAGGAACTAAGTATAAAGTTGGATTTGTAGAATTTTTATGAAGATAAAATTGGAACAGTTTTCTGGCCCTTTGGATTTATTGCTTTCATTGATTAAAGATAATGAATTGAATATTACCGAGCTTGCCTTGTCGGAAATCACGGAGCAGTATTTAAAATATTTGGATAAATTGGAAGACAATCGGGCGGAAGAATTGGCGGATTTTTTGGTGATTGGGACGAGATTATTATATTTGAAATCGCGGTTATTATTGCCACAATTCGGTCCGGAAGAGGAAGAAGGGCCGAGTCTTGAAGAACAATTAAAATTATACAAGACCTTTGTGGATTTAAGCCGGAAAGTAAACAAGCTTTGGAATTACAAAGATAGGAGCGTGTTTCGAGTTGAACCACCAAGAAAAGCAGAGAGTTTTGTCGCTCCGGTAAATTTGGACAAGTCGGTTTTATATGATAATATGGTGCAACTGTTGAACAGGCTGAAACCATTGAAACCGTTGCCGGAAACAAGAATTGACAAAGCGATTTCGATGAAAGAAAAATTGGATAAAATTAGAAATATATTAAAGAAAAATAAATCAATTAATTTTCTTGAATTGCTGGAAAACGCGAATAATAGAACGGAAGTGATTGTAAGTTTTCTGGCTTTGCTTGAGTTAGTTAAGCAAAAAGCGGTTATTTTAAAACAGGAGGCGACTTTTGCCGATATAGCAATTGAGAGGGTATAGTAGTTCACAGCCAATAGTTCATAACCAATAGTTTATTTTTATTCAAATTATTGGCTATTGGCTCCGAACTATTAACTATAATATATGGATTTACAATCTCAAATAGAATCAATATTGTTTGTGGCCTCTAAGCCGTTGAAGTTTAGCGTAATCGCCAAAGCGGTTGGCGTTGGCGTCGGGGAGGTGGAAGAAGTGATTGAGGTTTTAAAAATGAAATATAATAATGATTCCGGAATAAATATATTGCAGTTGGGTGATAGCGCGCAAATGGCGACAAATCCCAAAAATGTTGATGTGATTGAAGGTTTTATGAAGGATGAAATTGCCGGTGAATTGACTAAAGCGCAATTGGAAACCCTTACGGTAATAGCATATAGACAACCGATAACCAGACCCGAACTTGAAGTAATCAGGGGAGTTAATTGCGCTTTGATTATACGAAATCTTTTAATGAGGGGGTTAATTGAGGAATTGGAAGATGAAGAAAAGATAGTGCCGGTATATAGGCTTTCTTTTGAAGCATTGAGGCATTTGGGCATAAGCGATGTGAAGGAGCTGCCTGATTATGCCGGTATGAGTGAACATGAGTATATTAAACAAGTTATTGAGGGAGAAAAATAATTTTTGCATTTTTTTGATTTATGAATAATACCCCCTTTTTTGGACCGGAAAAACCGGCTGATAAAATCGGTTTTTTTTGGAAATTTATCGCTGTTGTGTTTGCGGTGGTGGCGGTATTTACGATATCGGTTTTTACAAATAAATTAGAGTTTACATCTGAGTTGAATGAGATTTCTTTAGTGATGGAAAAAATGGACGAACTGGCTAAAACCGATGAGGTTCAGGCGGGCGGGGATGTTGTTGTAGAACCGATTAAAATACCAAAATCGGAAATACCAAAATTGGTTGGCAAACTCAAAAATAGTGACGAGTTTACAGCGCAAGGGATAATTGTGAAAGATCATAAGAGCGGGGCGTTATTGTACAGTAAAAATGAATATGAAAAAAGATCTATCGCCAGTATAACGAAATTAATGAGCGCGTTGGTTTTACTGGAAAAAAATCCGGACTGGGATAGCACGGCGACAGTGATAGGGGATGATTCCATGGATACGCATATGTATGCCGGGGATGTTTATACTCTTGATCAATTATGGCATGCCGCTTTGGTTGGTTCATCCAATAAAGCGATATTGAGCTTGGCAAACGCGTTGGATTGGCCATCGGAAGCATTTGTTGAAAGAATGAACCAAAAAGCGAGAGAACTTGGTATGACAGAAACAAATTTCATTGAACCTACCGGTCTTGACGAGGGTAATCAGTCAAGCGCAAGCGATTTGGTAATTCTTTTGAATAACGCTTTGCAAAATGAGAAAATTAAAGAAGCGCTTAAAACAATTGAGTATAATCTATACTCGGAGCAGAGAGGCAAAGAACATCATATGTGGAATACAAATTGGCTGTTGCTGGGCTGGGTTGAAAATGACTTTGAAGAAGTGATTGGCGGAAAAACTGGATATACTAACGCGGCCGGTTATAGCTTTGTTGTGACTGTAAAAAATAGAGATGGGAATATGGTAGATATAGTGGTGTTGGGTACAGGCGAACATGAAGACAGATTTACTGAGGCCAGGGATTTGGCTAATATGGTATTTGAGAGTTATCAATGGCCCACGAAAAATGGCGATAGCCTTTTTGAGTGAGCCACGAGACGAAAGGAAGTGAGTTTTTCGTGGCCGTAAATATATGTTAATGGCGCCATCTCGTGGCAAGCCACGAAAAGCTTCGCCTCGTGGCAAGCCACGAAAAATGCGGAATGATGAATAATAAAAATTACACGATTAGTCGTGTAATTTTTATTGAATAGTGAGTAATACTATCTCCGGAGGATTGAAGAGACGGAGACGAGCGCCGGATTCATTAGCGCCACTGGTGACGAAAAGTTTTGAACCATTATATTCAACCAAACCCTGATACCACGCGTGCGGGAGGTCGGTTTCTATTGTGCCGGCCGGTCCGATAAAAGGCAAGCGGACTTGTCCGCCATGAGTGTGTCCGGACAAGACCAGATCTATACCATGTTTTGATGCTTCATAAATAGCGGTTGGATTATGTATAAGCGCTATAATTGGCAGTTCCGGATTTTCCAATTTTGCTTTATCCAGACTCTCGTAGTTTACAGCGTCAATTAAAAATTCATCTCCGCCGAATAATAGAAAAGATTCGCCATTTACCGTTATTTTTTCTGTTTCGTTAATAAGATAACGAACGTCAAGATTTCTCATAGCTTGAGCAATTTCAGCGCTTTTGTTAGGCAGTTTAAAGCGTTTTTTTATATCAGAATCATATAAACCAACGCCATATTCATGGTTTCCGTGCACAGCATAGGTTGGTATTTTTTTAGCCACTTGCCCCAGCGGTTTGAGATAGTCAATACGGTTATCATCTTTATAATTGCCGAATATATGGTCGCCGTCGACAAAGACTAAATCAGGATTTAAACTTAAAATTAAGTCCGCTATTCTCTGGGTATCACTTTCCTTATTAAAATCACCGACATGTATATCTGATATTAGGGCTATTTTGAGAGGTTTTTCCAAGCCGGGCAAATCAATTATTTGGCGGTTTACGGTCAGTAAATTTGGTTCTACAAAAGAACCGTAAAATAAAAAAAAGGTACCAATTAAAAGTGTGGCGGCGAAAAGCGCTGACTTATTTTTGTTTTTATATTCCCATGATTCAGGGTGTTTCCGTCTGTGATACAATAAAATAACCGCCGGCAACACGGTTGCTGAAACACAAGCAATTATTACGATATCGTAAAATAAGTCCATAGATAGTGCCGACGGTGGGAATCGAACCCACATGCCTTGCGGCACACGATTTTGAGTCGTGCGTGTCTGCCAGTTCCACCACGTCGGCATTATTTTATTGATTCTTTAAGCATTAATTTTATCATTCGTTTTCCTTGGGTTGTTTTTAAATATTTTTCTCGTCTGATAGTGTCCAATTTTACACAAAAAGCTTCATAATATATCAACTTTATAGGTCTGTAGTTTTTAGTAGCCTTTACCTTCCCTCGGTTATGCTCAAGCATTCGGCGTGTTAAATTATCTGATCTTCCGGTATAAAGTAGATTATTTGAAAGTTTAATAATATAAACGTAATACATATTTAACGATTTTGCCCCAGTAGTAGAAGCTGTTGCTTCACTACGGGGCACCATGTATTGAGCTTTGCTCTAGTACAGGGTGAGTCGTGCGTGCCCCGCCATGTACTGAGCTCTGCTCTAGTATATGGTCTGCCAGTTCCACCACGTCGGCTAAAAAGCATATTTGGCGACAGACCCATTATAGTTTATTTTGTAAATTTTGTCAATTTAGTGTATACTGAAGTCATGACAAAAATAATCTCAGTAGTCAACCAAAAGGGAGGCGTGGGAAAAACAACCACCGCCATGAATTTGGCCGCTTTTTTAGCTGAGCTGGGCAGTTTTGTTTTGCTTGTGGATATGGACCCGCAGGCGAACGCCACCAGCGGTTTGGGACTTCAGAGAGAGGATGTGAAACACGGAATTTATGAAGCTTTGTCTGGTCAGAAACGATTTCATGATATTGTTTTTAATACCGGCCACACCGGTTTACGCATCGCGCCTGCAACTGCTAATTTAGCCGGAGCGAATATTGAATTGGTTGATGTGGAACGCCGGGAGCATCAATTATTAGATTTATTGGAAGAAGCAAGACATGCTTACGACTATATAATTATAGACTGTCCGCCATCTTTGGGTCTTTTAACAATAAACAGTTTAGTGGCGGCGGATGAGCTTTTGATACCGGTGCAGGCGGAATATTACGCGCTTGAGGGTTTGGGACAGCTTTTGAATACTATTCAATTGATACAGGAACATATAAAACCGGAATTAAATATTTTAGGCGCGGTTATTACCATGTTTGATAAAAGAACCAGATTGTCGGAAGATATTATGAATGAATTGTATAGATATTTTCCGGATACGATTTTTAGAAGCATTATACCAAGAACCGTCAGATTGGCGGAAGCGCCCAGTTTTGGCAAGACGATTTTACAATATGATCCAAACGGAAAGGGAGCAAAAGCTTATGAAAGATTGGCGCGTGAAATTTTAGAAAAACACAGTAATTATTAATAGTAAATTATGCCTTTAGGAAAAGGATTAAGTTCTTTGATACCACAAGGTGGGCTAAGAAAAACATTTAGAAGAGAAACCGGCGACAAAAATGATAATGATCATAATAGAATTTGGCATATTCCGCTTAGTGAAATAACACCGAATGCCGAACAGCCACGTAAAGATTTTTCCCATGAAGATCTTGAGGATTTGGTGTCTTCAGTCAAAAAACATGGCGTATTACAGCCAGTGATAGTTACGGAAAAAGAGGATGGCGGTTATGAATTGATAGCCGGAGAACGAAGATTCAGGTCTTCACAAATAGCGGGCTTGCCGACAATTCCGGCGATTGTGCGTTCCGCGACAACTCAAGAAAAACTGGAATTGGCTTTGATAGAAAATGTGCAAAGACAGGACTTGAATCCGATTGAGGAAGGTTTCGCTTACAAGAGATTGATAGATGAATTTAATCTAACCCAGCAAGAAGTGGCTGAACAAGTGGGTAAGAGCCGTCCGGCAGTGGCAAATATGGTTCGTTTGCTTGATTTGCCTGAAGAAATCCAAAAAGCTTTGGTTGATAAAAAAATTAGCGCTGGCAAAGCCAGAGCTTTATTGGGCTTGAAAGACGAGAAAGAGCAGATGAGAGTTTTTAAGAGTGTAATTGGGGAAGAAATGACTGTGCGCGAGGTGGAGATGGAGGTTTATGGCAATCCGGAAAAATCGAGAAAAGGTTCGGTCAGGAAAGACCCGAATATTATGGCGCAGGAAGAATTGCTTGAAGATAGATTTGGGACAAAAGTGACGATTACTCAGAAAGGAAAAAATGGCGCGATTACAATACATTTTTCATCTAAAGACGAACTAAAGCGTTTATTGCAAGAACTCGCTTAGTTTATTTTTTAGGCAAGACGGATTTAAGCCAGCCGGTCAGTCTGGTTTTTTTGTTTTGTGATTTTATATGATCTCTGGCTGTGTGTGTTTTGGTAAAGTCAATCCAGTCCGGGTTTGGCCCTTTTCTGTTTTTATCAACGATAATTTCTACTACATCTCCATTTTGTAACGGAGTGTCAAGACTGGCGATTTTTTCATTTATTCTGGCGCCGTTGCATCGGTTGCCGATGTCAGTATGTATATGATAAGCAAAATCAACCGGAGTGGCATATTCAGGCAAATCAATCACGTCGCCTTTAGGAGTAAAGACAAAAATTCTTGATTGTAAAAAATCAACTTTGATTTCTTCCAAGTCAGACATTTTATTTAAAATATCTTTTTGGATTTCCGCCAATTCTTTTACCCATTGTATTTCTTTGGCCGGCAGACGCGAGCCTCTTTCATCATAATGCCAATGCGCGGCCACACCATATTCTGCTTCCTCATGCATATCATGCGTTCTGATTTGGAATTCTACCAGTTCTCCGTGTTCATCAAAAACAGTAGTGTGCAGAGATTGATAGCCGTTCGGTTTAGGTTGTGAAATATAATCTTTAATTCGGCCTTTCAGTGGTTTCCATATTTTATGGAGGATGCCAAGAGTGGCATAACAGTCGGCGATGGTCGGCACGATTACTCTGATAGCGATAACGTCATATACTTTATCCGCGTCATTTTCTTTTCTGAGCAATTTTTTATAAAAGCTGTATAATCTTTTATTTCTTCCTTTCAAATCAATAATTTTTATATTGGCATTGGCAAGTTCCATTTTTGACACTTCCTGTATTTTTTGCAGGGATTTTTCTTTTCCTCTTAATTTTTCTTCCATTAATTTTTTAACCCGTTCATATTCTTTCGGGTAAACATATCTGAATGCCAAATCTTCCAGTTGGCCTTTCATTTCAGCGATTCCAAGGCGGTTGGCGATCGGGGCGTAAATTTCCAAACTTTCCAGCGCGATGCGATATCTTTTTTGTGGAGGCAGAGAATCAAGCGTTTGTAAATTATGGATTCTGTCAGCGAATTTTATTATCATAACCCGAATGTCTTCGGCCATAGCGATAAACATTTTTCTCAGATTTTCAATATATCTTTCAACACCGCGATATTTGAGTTTGCCCAATTTTGTGATACCTTCAACCATTTTTCTGATTTCGCTGCCGAAATTATCTTCAATTTCCTGCAAAGTTATATGTGTATCTTCCGGAACATCGTGAAGAAGAGTGGCGGTAATAATCACAGGGTCAATGCGCATATCTGCCAAAATATGAGCAGCGGCCAATGGGTGTGTAATATAAGGTTCTTTTGATTTTCTGAATTGTCCACGATGAGCGTCGTCGGCAAAATTAAAAGCCAAGCGGACAATATCCAAATCAGACTCAGGGCTGTAAGTCTTTATTTTTTCAACTAGGGAGTCAATTGTCTGTTTTTCTCTCATAATTAAATTTAGCTTTTTAGCTTGTAGCTTTTTAGGGTACGAACAATCAAATAATTAATTCAATATCACCTAATAAGCTAAAAAGCTAATAAGCTACAGCTTGGTTTATACTTTATATCCTTTTTCGTCTTTTGGCAAGACCGGCTCTCCTAAAATAAAACCCCCTCGACTAAGTCGGGGGGTCTGGATGTTATTTTTTCTTTTTCTTTTTGGCTTTCTTTTCTTCAATCAATCTAAGTGCCAGCTCAAGCGTCATTTCCTCTGGCTGGGTGTCTTTTGGTATGGGAGCAAAAGTTCTCGTACCGTTTGAGATATAAGGTCCGTAAGGTCCATCAAGCACTTGTATCGATTTTTTAGTTTTCGGGTCTTCACCTAATTCTTTTAAGATTGAAGCTTTTTTTCTGGTTCGGGTTTTCTTTTCCTGGGCGTAGAGTTCTTTAGCTTCTTCCAGTGTTATCGTCAATATATCTTTATCTTTTGGTATGGATCGGTAGTCTTCACCTTTTTTAAGGTATGGGCCGAAACGGCCTACGCTGGCGGTAATTTTTCCCCCGTCAATTTCCCCGATGTTTAGAGGGAACGAAATGATTTTTTTTGCCTGTTCCGCGTTTATATTATCAATATTAACACTGGCTCCAATGGGGAGTTTTTTTGGCCCATAAGTTAAGGATACTTTTTTGGCTTTTTTCTTTTCATCATCTTCTCCCAGTTGTAAATAAGGGCCGAATCGTCCGGTTCTTTGGGTTATATCTTTTCCGGTGGCCTCATCAGTGTAAATCACTTGTGGTCCGGATGGTTTTGACAGCAATTCCATGGCTGATTCTATATTTAAATCCGCCGGCGCCAGTGAATCGGACAGGGAACAAGTATTATTTTCGCCACCCGCTCCTCTTTGCAAGTAAGGACCATACTTACCTGATCTGATGATTATTTCCTGATTGGTATTTTTGTCTTTGCCGACCACGATATCGGGATAGGTCTCATCTTGTGAGGCTTTTTCAATATGGCTGTGAAATTTTTCTTTATAAAATTCTTTTATATAAGGATGCCATTTTTCTTTTCCAATGGCAATTTTATCCAAGTCATCCTCCATTTTAGAAGTAAAATTTACATTGACAAGATTGTCAAAATATTTTTGCAGATAATAATCAACAATCATGGCGGTATATGTCGGAATTAAAGCGTTATTGATTTTTATGACATAATCTCTTTCAACAATTGTGTCTAAGATTGTCGCGTAAGTTGAAGGGCGTCCGACACCTTCGGATTCCAATTTTTTGATTAAAGACGCTTCTGTATATCTTGCCGGAGGTTGAGTGATGTGTCCGTCAGGCTTAACCGATTGCGCTTCCACAACTTGTTTTTCTTTCAGGTTTGGCAGGGTGATTTCTTGGTTTTCCAATTGCGCTTCCGGATCGTCGCTTCCTTCCACATAAGCGCGTAGATATCCGGCAAATTCAATTTTTTTGCCTTTAGCTTCAAAAATCGCTTTTTCCACTTCTATTTTTACATTTAAACTTATCATCTGGGCGCTTTTCATTTGTGAAGCCACGGTTCTTTTCCAGATTAAATCGTATAACGCGCTTTCTCCGCCGTCCACTTCTTTTTGTACCTGGCTAGGATGTTTGAAAATACTGCCGGCCGGACGAATTGCTTCGTGGGCTTCTTGGGCAAGTTTTGATTTTGATTGATAATTTTTTATTTCTTCGCTGACATATTCTTTGCCGAATTCCGCGGCCGCTTCTCGAGCGGCGTTGATTGCTTGTGAGGAAAGACTTACAGAATCGGTGCGCATGTAAGTTATATAACCATTTTCATAAAGAGATTGAGCGGTTCGCATAGTTTGTTTCGCGCTCCAACCTAATTTTCTATGCGCTTCTTGTTGTAAAGTGGAGGTAATAAAAGGCGGGTAGGGGTGGGTCTGATAAGGCTTTTCGCTGATTTCAGAAATAGTCCACGGCTTGGATGTCAAAAGTTTTTCTGCCAATTCTTTAGCTTGTTTTTCACCCAGTAAAATAAAATTTTCCGGTTTTTTTAGTTTTCCGTTATCTGAATCAAAGTCTTTGCCGGCGGGAATCGGTTTAGTCTCGTATTCAGTTAATTTTGCTTCAAATTTTTCATTACTGGAAGACAAAATCGCCAACAAATCAAAGTACTCGCTGGATTTGAATTTTGCTCTTTCCAATTCTTTTTCCACGATTAAATGCACGGCTACCGATTGCACTCTTCCTGCGGATAATCCGTATCTGACTTTTTTCCATAAAAGGGGGGACAATTCGTAGCCGACAAGCCTGTCTAAAACACGGCGCGCCTGTTGCGCGTCCACCAGGTTTATATCAAGTCCACGCGGGTTTTTAATGGCGTCTTCTATCGCGGTTTTGGTGATTTCATGAAATACCAGCCGTTTCACTTTTTCCGGTTTTATTTTTAGAAGCTCCGCCAGGTGCCATGAAATCGCTTCTCCTTCGCGGTCCTCATCAGTCGCGAATAGGATTTCATCGGCGTCTTTGGCTAGTTTTTTAAGTTCTGCGACTTTTTTCTTTTTCCCGCTCGGTATTTCATACATCGGTTCAAAAGTGCCGTCTTCTATATTTATGCCCATAGAGCTTTTTGGCAGATCTCGGACATGCCCAAAAGAAGACTCCACTTTGAAGCCGTTTCCCAGGAATTTTGTGATGGTTTTAGCCTTTGTCGGGCTCTCCACGATTACGAGTTTGTTTGCCATAGATAATTGGTTCAGTCTAGCTGATTATTTGATTTTTGTCAACCCCGCCTTCTGCGGGACAAGCCCTCGCCATGTTGCGGACAACATTGGTCTGATTTCTCCGCTTAAAAATATTGAACCGGTGATAAGTAGTATATCATTTTTTTTGATTTTTTTCATGGACCACGCCAGCGCGTCTTTGGGTTGGAGAAAAATTTCCGATTGTTTTTGCAGATTATTTTTTGCGAATTCTTTTTTTATGGTTGCCGGGTTGGCGGTTTTACGAAAGAGATTGGCGGTATTTCTGGTGATGGAAATTGATTTTGGCTTTAATTCTGATAAGGTCATAACCATTTTACTCCATTTTTTATTATCGGAAAAGCCAACCAAGATATGCACACCCCTTTTTTCTTTTTTAACCAATTCTTTAATAAAATTGGCGGTGGAATTAATTTTATCTTCATTATGCGCGCCGTCCAAGATAATTTTATTATGAAATAATTCCAGACGCATTATTTGTTTGGTATTTAGCAGGGCTTTTTTTATAATAGAATTTTTTATGTTCAAGGATTGGGCTATTTCAATGGCGAGAATTGCATTTTCTATCTGATGTCTGCCTGGAGCCTTTATTTGATATTTTTCATTTTTATACTTAAAAGTACTGCCGTTTAATCCGTAATCCGTCCCGACCGCGGTCGAGGATCCTCGATTGTCGCAAATCGGGAGATCCTCGATTGTCGCAAATCGGGAGATCCTCGATTGTCGCAAATCGGGATAATCCGTAATTTTGTTTAATTCTGTTTTTTGTTTTTTCGCTTCCGCCTCTATTATCTTTAATATTTTTTTATCTTTTTCCGCAGTAAATACTTTACAGCCGGTTTTGATGATGCCGGCTTTTTCGCGGGCGATATCCGCTTTTGTCGGGCCGATAAGTTCTTCGTGATCCAGACCGACATTCGTGATAATCGCTATATCGGTTTTAGGTATGACATTGGTTGAATCAAAACGACCGCCACAGCCCGCTTCTATTACCGCCCATTCAACTTTATTTTGGGCAAAATAGAGCAGACCGATGGCGGTCAGAATTTCTGAATAGGAGATTATACTATAGCGGCCGATTCGGATGTGTTTTTCCAAAGCGATTTTTATTTTATTTATTATATCGACAAATTCTTTATTGGACATTTTTTGAGCGCCGATTTTCCAACGCTCGGTTATTTTGGTCGGGTGGGGGGATTGCATACTTCCCGTCTTATTTCCGGCTGTTTCTAGAATGGAATGAAGAAAAGCCGTCATGGAGCCTTTCCCACTGGTGCCGGTTATATGTATATAGTGTGGTATTTTATTTTGTGGATTTCCCAATATTCCCAAAAAATAATTCAGCCTGTCTAAGCATAGCCGGGAGCGTTTGGTTCCAGGCGATGATTCTTTAAGGGAGATATTTATAAGTGAAATTAAAAATTGTTCGGCTTCTTTAAAATTCATATTTTAAGCGCATAAAACAAACATCATTGAACCAAGGTTTTTTATCTTACCAGATAATTCCAATAATGCAAGCGATCCGCTTACGGCGTTACCGGGTAGACCGCTTTTTTTGACAATCTCGTCTATGTGTATCGGTTCCTGGGATAATATTGAAAGAATTGTTTGTTCGGCGTCATTGGTCTGCCCATTCACAGGCTGACTGGTTATACGTATTTTTTTAAGGTTATTTGGGATGTTTAGCACACTTATTATATCTTCCGCCTCTGTGGTTAGATGACAGCCTGTTTTTAATAGTTTATTTACGCCAGTTGAGTTGGGAGAGGTGATATTTTGTGGAATGGCAAACACCTCGCGGCCGTCGTCAAGAGCGCATTGAGCGGTTATAAGAGCGCCTGATTTTTCCGCGCCTTCTATTACCAAAGTGCCTAAGCTCATGCCGGCGACGATGCGGTTTCTTTCCGGAAAAGTATGGCGGTCAGGTTCGGTCCCGGGGGGATATTCTGATATTAGAGCTCCGCCGGATTCAATGATTTTTTCCGATAAATGTTTGTGACAATCGGGATAAACATTATTTTTGTTTATTCCGCAACCCAGCACGGCGATTGTTCTTCCGCCGGCTTCAAGCGCCGATGAATGGGCGATGCCGTCAATCCCGAGCGCCAGTCCGCTGATAATTGTTAAACCGGCTCCGGATAACTTAAATGCCAAATTTTGCGCGATTTGTTTTCCGTAGGGGCTGTATTTTCTTGGTCCGACAATCGCCAGCGGGTAATTGATTTTTTCCAAATTTCCTCTGACAAATAAGCAGAATGGCGGATCATATATTTCTTTTAAAAGCGGGGGATAATCATCATCATCTCGCGTTATACAGCGGATTTGTTCAGCTTCAAGTGTTTGCAGTATTTTTTCTTCACTAACATCTTTTCTCCATTTTAAAAAATCATTTATCGTGTTATCGCGCCAGTTAAGTTTTTTTAAGTCTTCAAATTCCGTTTGCCAGACATTTTCTAAATTATAAAACGCTCCCAATAAATCTTGGTAGCGTTTGATGTTCATTTTAGGATAATGGGCGAGCAGAATTTCTTTTTTCATACGCCTGATTTATAACAAACGGAGGACTTCTTCTTTGGCGGAGACTAGCGTTTTTTCCAAAGTTCTTTTTTCAAATAAGCCGAATTTGTCTAAAACAAATTTAGAAATATTTTTCATTTTTTTTTCGTTGGCGGACGCGATGCCGACCCGCACCCTGTGAAAATTCTGGCTTTTAATATATTCCATAATTGATTTAACTCCGTTATGTCCGGCAGGCCCGCGGTCCAGTTGGGATTTTATCTGCCCCAGCGGTAAATCTTTATCATCGTGGACGACGATAATATCCCGGCTGGTTATCTTGTAAAAATGAGCGATAAGCTGGACAGCTTGCCCCGATTGATTCATATAAGTCATCGGTCTCGCGAGAATTATTTTTTCGCCATTGATAACACATCCGCATATTTCCGCATTGAATTTTTTGCTTAGCTCCCAAGATTTGGCGCCGTATTTTTCCAATTCTTTTTTTAAGCAATCCAAAACCATGAAGCCGACATTGTGGCGGGTTTTTTCATATTTTTTTCCCGGATTGCCTAATCCCACGACCAATTTCATATATTTTTATTAAATTTAATTTATATTTTTATTTATGTTTTACTATTGGCTCTGAACTATGAACTATTGGCTATTTTACCTTTTCATCTTCTTTAATCTTATTATAATTGGCGAAGCGAAAAAATCAAACTGCTCGCGGAATTTATTTTTTATAAAGTTGACATAAGAATAATGCAGAGAAGTTCGGTATTTAATCGCCAGTTCAATCACGGGCGGGTTTATGTTGATTTGCCTGATGCCCATAATTTTAGGATTTCGACTGCCTTTATCGCGGGACGGCTGGTGTTTGCTGACTACCTCTTTCAAAAAGTATTCCAGCGTTTTTACGGGGATTTCCGTGTGGCGCGCTTGCCATGCCCTTATGAGTGTAGGCATTATTTTATGAATTCCATATCCGGTTTTTCCACTGACAAAAATTATCGGCGCAAAATCCAGGTGAGGGAAGTATGAATAAACCATTTTTTCCACGAGATGGCGTTTGGTGTCGCTGTTGTCTTCAGACAAATCCCACTTGTTTACCAATAATATTACGCTTTTAGCTCTTTTTTCCAGTAGGCCGCCAAGTTGCATATCTTGGCTGGATATTATTTCATTTCCATCAATCACAAAAAGGATAATGTCGCTTTTTTCGGCAATGTCTATGCTTTTTTGGATTCCCGCCCGCTCCAATTCTCCGGAAACTTTTGTTTTGCGTCTGATGCCGGCGGTATCAACAAAGGTTATATTTTGGACGGCGTCTTTTTTACCAACCTTATATTTATAAACAACATTGGTATCAAAAGGTTCACGGGTAGTGTGAGGCAATTCGTTGACGATAACCCTGTCTTCGCCGATTATTTTATTAAAGATTGAAGATTTGCCGGCGTTTGGTTTGCCAATTAAGCTGACTCTGATAGACTGATAGTCCTTTTGAACCTTTGGTCTTTTTTTGGCTTTTTGCAAAATATTAAATAGATGATCAAGCAGATCGCCAATACTTCGTCCGCTGGCGGATGAAATTTTAAACGGCTCTCCAAGTCCGAGTTTATAACATTCTCCGGATAATAATTGCGTTTCAATCTTTTTGTTGTCCACTTTGTTGGCGACCAGCACAACCGGTTTGGCGATAATTCTCCGCATATATTTTGCCAGTTCTTTTTCTTGGGGCATTATATCTGTTTTGGCATCAATCATAAAAATAACCGCGTCAGCTTCTTTCATCGCTCTCTGGCTTTGCTTTAAGATATCTTCTTCCAAAGGGATGCCGTCTTCAAAAGTCAAACCGCCGGTATCGATCAATTTGAAATATTTTCCTCGCCATAAAACAACCCCCTCGTTGCTGGTTCTGGTTGTGCCCGGGATGTTTGAAACAATAGCCTTATCCTCCTCAATCAGTTTGTTGAAAAAAGTTGATTTTCCGACGTTAACTCGTCCGACAACCGCGACCACCGGTAAATTGCTTATTTCTTGTTTTACATCTTTTATCATAAAGTTAGATAGATTATTTACTCATGAATTTAGACAGATTACGTAATTTTTTGTTTTAATTTAATTTGACTCGTTTGAATTTATGTTATGAATTTAGACAGATTATTATTCTTTGTAGTCTTCACCCAATATAATTAGTATGTTTGTGCTACTGACGGTCTGTTCACCCTCCGGTAAAATATCTTTAAGTGGAATATTCAGTGATGATTGTATTTTTTTAATCATTTCAACATCAGAAACGGCAGATATTACATATATACCGCTTTCGGCGGTTGGACGGGTTTGGGTATTGCCGACTTCTTTTATTTCTATATCCTGTCCCGCCAGTTTTTCTTTTACTCTAGCCGCCAGTCCGGCGCGCCAAGTTCCGTTTTGAATTTCAATTGAGTCTCCGGTATTTTCGGCGGAGTCTTCCGAATTATAGTTAGTTTCTTTTTCCACGGCGATATTTACCGATTCCGGCGCCGGCGTGTCTTGCGACGGCGTGGAATCTTTTTCAGAGTTATATTCAAAAATATTTTTTATCGCGTCTTTCATACTGTCAAAATTTCCGGTAACCGGGCTAAGAATGTAAGCGCCTTCCGGCGTGTAGCCGCTCTTCAAAAAACCGCTGGTTTCTATATCAAACACCAAAGTGGTTATGTTTGAAAAATCAACATCGCGTCCGATTTTGAGGAGTTCAATCATACCTGATAATTCTATGTTTGTGCTGATATGTTTTCCCAATGATTGAATGATCTTGCTGATTCTGATGGGATTGGCCAGTGTCTGAAACGACAGAATTTTTTCTTTGAGCGAAAGAATTACTTTTTGCTGTCTCTTGGCGCGCGCGAAGTCAGAACCTTCGCCGTTATTGCCGTGCCTTGATCGGGCATAGTTTAGAGCGCGTTCTCCGTCCATAGTTTGTACGCCTTCCATAAAAGTCAGCGATTGATATTTGTCATCCGGAGTGGGGAATTCATGGTCGGTAAAAGTTTTTTCCACATCAATTTTAACACCGCCGACATTGTCAATGATTTCTTTGAACGCTTGAAAATCCACTCGGACATAATAGGGGATCTCAATATCAAAAGTATCCTCCACTATTTTCGCGGCAAAAACCGCTCCGGCGCCTTCCTGTTTCGCTTCGCCATAAGCATTAGCATGATTTATTTTTTGCAGTCCGTAGCCGGGTATTTCCACACCTAAATCTCTGGGAATTGATATCATGGCGATATGCCCGCTGGAGGGTTTGATGCTGACTATCATCATTGTGTCTGTCAGATATGGCCCATTATGTCCCGGACCGCCCATGCCGAGCAATAAGATGTTGATGCGGTCGTCTTTTTTCCCTGCCAGCTCCGGTTGTCTTTTGAATACGAAGTTGGTGATTTTTTTGATAATACTGGCCGGCTTTTTTGGCTCCAAAGTTATTGGGTCGTATTCGTAAGGATTTTCCGACACGGCCGGCGGGGTAAAAGCTCTGATCAAAAAAATACTGGCTAACAAGACAAAAAGGCCTAAAACTAAAAATCGTTTTCGGCTTTTTCGGGGAGGGTTAAGCTGTTTGTCCGCCTCTTTTTCCAGAAAATTAAGCGGTCTTTTCTCAATTTCCTCCTGGTTTCTTGGATTATTATATTCTTCCAACATGTGATATATTATATGCTAAAAAGGAGTAATAATCAAGGTCTCTTTATTGCGTTGGTTTGGCGGGTTGTGGTATAATATTATTGAAGTAACTTGTAATTTGCAGTAACTATTGGTCAATCTACAAGCTAAAAAGCTAATAAGCTAAAATTATGCCTGAGACATTAACACCAAACAGCATTACCGGAGATATAGTGCACGAATGGACGGTACAAGAGTATGACCGGCACCAACGAGGTCTGCTTTGGTATATTCTTATAATTTCCGCGGGGATGATATTAGTGGCTTATGGGTTTATGTCAAATAATTTTTTGTTTTCTTTGATAATTATTTTATCCGCGATAATTTTATTTATACAATCATATCAGTCGCCGGCTCAAGTTTTGTTCAGGATAACGGAATTGGGCGTGGTGCTGGGGAATCGGTTTTATAAATACTCCGAATTAAAAAATTTTTATATTATTTATCAGCCGCCGGAAGTGAAGACTTTATTTATTGAGCCAAAGAGCGGTATGCGTCCGGTTTTAAGAGTTCCTCTTTTGGATGAAGATCCTCTGAATGTCAGGGAAGCAATGAATGTTTTTTTGGTTGAAGATTTGGAAAAGGAAGAAGAGCCTTTTACGGATTTGTTTGCCAGGAGATGGAAGATACATTGATATCTAAACATACAAACATTTAAACATCTAAACATTATTAAACCCGCCTGATGGCGGGTTTAATTTGGTGCTCTCGACAGGAATCGAACCTGTATTGCCAGATCCGCAATCTGGCGTCCTATCCGTTGGACGACGAGAGCCTTTATTTGATTTGTTTACATTGTTATAAAATTGTTTGTTGTTTTCTGTTGACTCGCCCTGTACCGAACGAGCACGAGCGAGTTCTGGTATCAGGGTCCGTTGCTTGTCCCGCCATATGGCGGGAGACGACGAGAGCTTATTTAGGCAAATTATACCTAAAAAAAGGGCTTTTGTCAACCCCGCACCAGCCGGACACTGTGGGTATTGGATTTAAGCTAAACTTAATAAAAAATATAAACACTGAAACAAAGTAAAAACCTTTTAGAATTTTTAGTAAAGTAAGGCTTAAAATAAAAGTTTAATTTTAAAAAAAGATTATATAAAAAATAAAGACTGAAGTGTCCGGGTCGGTGACGGGGTCAAGGCACCGTATGTGATCAAGGGGTCTTTACATTTTTGTCAAAATATGGTATATATGTTTTACACACGCGAATACAGGAGATAAAAATGAGAGTATTGGAAGTTGATCAGTGGACGTCAACCGGAAATGTCGAAGAACATACTATGGAGGATTTCGATATCAACGGCGTGGAAGGCGGCGATGCCAAAGCTGCGAGGGAGATTTTTGGCGGTCATGCCAAGATCCTTGAAGTTCACGAAGAATCGCGACCGCGATGCGGTTATGTGTGGTTCATCACCGGAGAAGACGGAAAACTGAAGTTCTGGAAAGGAAGCTACGATTCAAGCGATTAATTCGCCTTCGTCGTGATAACGGCTTTTCGTCCTTTGGACGGAAAGCCGTCTTTTTTTAATTAGATGAAAAGTTTTTGGCGCGCGGCGGCTGATGTTGACATAAGGTTTTTCATATATTAATATGATTATCATACAACAAAGGAGAAGTGTGATGTTTGGAAAAAAGAAAGAAAAAAGAATCAAGCTTCCAACGATGAATTGTTATCTGGTTGCCGATCAAATCGGCAGGTTTATTACCGATACCGTCTTGTCGGCTCATAAAACCGGCGGAGTAATCGGTTTGTCGGGCGGGGTTGACTCTACTGTGGTGGCGGCTCTGGCCCAAATGGCCTTCAATATCCATAACAGGCTGGAACTCGGTCCAAAGCTTGAGTTGGTTGGCTATATTCTGCCAAGCAAGACAAACCAACCGGAGGACACTCTGGATGGTCTAAAAGTGGCCCGAAGGCTGGGTATAAGGCACGAAATTTACAATATTGAGCCCCATATCTCGCCGTATGATAATATTCTTAGTCGCGCTGACAAAAAATCTTATCTTTTCCACAAAGGCAATGCCATTTCTCGCGCCAGGGGAAATATCCTTTCCACTTTTGCGGCGTTGGAGAATAAGATAGTTCTCGGTACCGGCAATAAGGACGAAGACTTCGGCATTGGCTATTACACCCTTTTCGGGGATGGCGCTGTCCACTGCAGTCCGATTGGCGATCTATCCAAGAGATTGGTTCGCCAAATGGCGGTTTTTCTCAATTTCAGCGAATCTGCCAACCGAATACCAACAGCCGGGCTTGAACCTGGCCAGACCGATTTTAAAGATGTCGGCTACAGCTACGATGTGGTGGAATTGCTTACGGAAGCATACACCCAAGGCCTGACCAATGAGGAAGTGACCAAACACAGTTTGATTGTTGATTTGATTGAAAAAGAAATGCTGGGGTATGTGAAGACCTTTGGCGTGCCGAAGTTTTTGATGGTTAAGGATATCATCGGTGATTTCCTTAGGAGAAACAAATCGGCGCAAGCCAAAGCCAAAATCCTCCATCCTCCCATAGCCAAAGTCACACTTGAGTATAAGTAAGCGAGAGCTTGCTTGAGGGTCCCGACTAAGTCGGGACCCCTTATTTTTTTAAAAATAATTTTTGTGATAAAATACCGGTAACTATGCAATTAAAATCAAAAGTATCACAATTAAACAGGGTGGGAAAAACAGTGGAAAAGCAATTGAACAAGCTCGGCATTAAAACCGTGCGGGATTTGCTTTTGTATTATCCGTTTCGATATGAGGATTATAGTAAGGTGGAAAAGATTGCCAATCTTGAAGTTGGCAAGCAGGTCACTATTAAGGCCGAGATTACAAAATTATCCAGCCGGTATAATCCAAGAACAAGAATGGTGATTGTGGAGGCGGAAGTGGCGGATGATTCCGGCGTTTGCAATCTGATTTGGTTTGGGCAGAGATTTATCATTAAAGTTTTAAAGACAGGGGATTGGGTGAATTTTTCCGGCAAGGTCAGCGTTAATAAAAAAGGCATCAGTCTGGCTTCGCCGAGTTATGAAAAAATCCGCGCCGGTTTCAGTACCGCTCATACAGCGCGCATCGTGCCGATATATCCGCTGACTTATGGAATAAGCCAAAAACAGCTTAGGTTTTTAGTCAGCCAAGTGGTGGGTGAATCAACAAATATTGCGGATTGGTTGCCGGATGATATTCTTGAAAAAACCGGACTCATGCAATTGAATGAAGCAATCAGTAAAATTCATTTTCCGGTTTCTGAAAACGATATTGAAACGGCCAAAAAAAGATTGAAGTTTGATGAGCTTTTTATTCTTCAGCTTAGGGCGGAGATGATCAGGCAGTCTTTAAAAAGACAAAAAGCTTCAAGAATTGAATTTGATAAGGATGTGGTAAAAAAGTTTTTGGAAAAATTGAGTTTTACTCTGACTGACGCGCAAAAAATCGCCACTTGGGAAATATTTCAGGATATGAATAAGGCTGAACCGATGAACAGACTTTTGCAGGGCGATGTCGGCGCCGGCAAGACGGTGGTGGCGGCAATTTGCGCCAACAGCGCTTTGGAAAAAGGATTTCAAGTGATTGTTATGGCGCCTACTGAAGTTTTGGCTTCCCAGCATTATGAATCTTTTGTCAGTTTATTCAAAGACGGAAAAAATAATGTTTGTTTGTATACACGCAGTAAAGCGGAAATCCACAATGATAATAATATTGGCCATTTAAGCACTTTAGTAAAGAAAAAAAATTATATCGGTGAAAAAATTAGAAAGGGCGAATTGAAAATCGCCATTGGCACCCACGCGCTTTTGTCGGAAAATTTGGTTTTTAAAAATCTTGGGCTGGTGGTTGTGGATGAACAACAAAGATTTGGAGTGGAGCAGAGACGCCTTATAAGACAAAAAAATATCTATGGCCTTCCCGACGCTTCGGTCGGGATGCTCGATTTTCAAACGAAGCCGGCAGCTTCGAGAAAATCGGCACATTTTTTAAGCATGACAGCCACGCCGATTCCGAGATCTTTGGCTCTTACTTTGTATGGCGATTTGGATGTGTCAATTATACGCGGTTTGCCCCCGGGCAGGAAAAAGATAATTACCCGGTTGGTCGCTAAAAATGACAGAACCAAGGCGTATGATTTTATCAGAGGGCAAGTAAAGCAGGGGAGGCAGATTTTTGTTATCTGCCCGTTGGTTGAAATAACGGAAGATAATATTTTGAAATTTGACCAGCTTGATAAAAAAAATGTGCTGGATGAATATAAGAAATTATCAGAAAAAATTTTTCCTGATTTGAAAGTCGCGTATATGTACGGCAAGATGAAGCCTGTAGAAAAAAGCGCGATTATGGAAAAAATGAATAAGGGAGAGATTGATATTTTGGTCTCAACTTCAGTGGTGGAAGTGGGAGTTGATATTCCCAACGCGAGTGTAATGGTTATTGAAGACGCGGAAAGATTCGGGCTGGCGCAACTGCATCAGTTTAGAGGAAGAGTAGGTAGAAGTGTTTATCAATCATATTGTTTTTTGTTTACCCAGCACCATTTTTGTGTTAAAAATGGTGCTGGGTTTACGGAGAATTTTTCTCAAAAATCGCAGGATAGATTGAAATTTTTTGAAAAAAATAATGATGGGTTTAAGTTGGCCGAGTTTGATTTGGCTCAGCGCGGTCCGGGCGAGGTTTATGGCACGGCGCAAAGCGGAATTATGAACCTTAAGTTCGCCAGCACTCGGGATATTGATTTAATCAAAACAGCCCGCCAGTTGGCGAGCGGAATTGATTTTAGCAAGTATCCGAGTTTAAAAGAGAGGGTGAAAGAGTGGGAGAGCGGGATGCATTTGGAGTAGATATTATTTATGGATGTATAAAAATTGTCTGTTTACCTTGTTAAATAACTCTTCTGTTTGATAAGTTATTCCTTCCTTTGAGGATTGTCTGCCGGGGTCATTCACTGTATAAATAGTTTGGCCACCTTTTTGGGTTATACCGGTAAGAACTATGTAATGTCCGTTTGGGGAATATTTCATTGTGTTTGAACCTGTAAATCCAGCTTGCTTTCCACTTTGTATGAGCCATTTTCCATCCTTGAGCAATTGCTTGGCTTTTGCTTCGTCTACCCATTCATATTTTACAGTATAGTCTGCGGCGATTTTATCCATAAATTTTTTTCCGGCTGTGCCCTGTGTTGAAGTGCCTTTTCCACACTGAACTGCTCCGGTATTTTCCGCAATTTTTCCGATTTCAGGTGGTGTAACGCTTGTTTCCCCGAGTCTTTTTAAAACCATAGCAATAGAAGTTGGAGCACATCCGGCATTTTTATATGTACCACAACTATACTTTTCGCTTCCCCATGGGGATGCCCCTTGTCCAAAGTAGGAGGACATAGTATAGGTAAGGCCAAGAGCTTCAGGAATTGGTTGTATGCCAGATAATTCAGTTGATGGGGCATAATCCTTGTCCTGGTCTTCTTTTCCCAAAGCTTCTTCAACACTGATATTAGCCACCCGTAATATTTTCAAACTACCAAACTCAACCAATTGCGGATTAATCGTCCATAATATAGTGTAAGAACCGACTGCCAGTAATAATCCGGTAATTGACCGACCAATCATTTTTTTCGCCCGGCCGATTTGTTCAGTATTGCCGGCTGAAGTAATCCATAAAACACCGGCAAAAATGATAACAATAGTGGCTAAAATAGTCGTGACAATCACCGCGTATCTATACATTGCGGCCAAATAATCCGTAAGGAAAGGCGAGTCAATATAGTTGGGGTCAGTACCCAGATCAACTGTTTTTACTATAATTTTTCTATTGCCTAATTCGTCAATGCCATCATATTGGATCGTACAGTTGCCAGCTGTGCAAATATCGCCCTCTTTCATATCTTTGCATTGGGTTGGGTCGCATTGGACGGTTTGGGCTTTAGATGCCATCGGTATTATTAGTAACAAAAATAATACAAAAAATAATATGAATAATTTATTTGGTTTTTGTGTTATTTTTTGCATAAACAAATGCGATGAGTAAATAATGATATTATATATTTTTTTTACCTAAAAATATTACGTCGAAATACAATTTTACCGCCCCCGCATGGCTTGTGACTATTTTTTCAACTCTTCCCCCATTTTCTTCTATCTCTTTAATTATTTTTTCATATTCTTCTTTAAACTCACTGTTGGTAGAAAAAGGGCTACCCCATATCATAGTGGTATTTTTTGGAAGGATTCCTTCTCTCCAATGATAATGGCTTGGGTCTATCAAACCAACAGCATCAACCTGAAAATTGCTTTTTAGTAAATTAAATACTGTTTCGCCTCCTTTAGAAAAGCCTATGAGATATATTTTATTTCCAGTTTGTTTTTTTGCTTCTTCCGCTTGAGCTTTTATATCATTTATACTATCTTCCCAATTTGCATATACAATAGTGTAGCTGTTCTTTATCTCAGCAGGTATATTATTTTCCATAAATTTTTTTCCAAAGTCAGAAGATGGTTTGCCCCCTATAACAACTAAAATCCCGGCCGTTGAGCCGAATTGATTAATTTGGCTTTCATCAGAAGCTATATTTACATTAGCCACCCTCAATATCTTTAAACTACCAAACTCAACCAATTGCGGATTAATCGTCCATAAAATAGTATAAGAACCGACTGCCAATAATAATCCGGTAATTGACCGGCCAATCATTTTTTTCGCCCGGCCGATTTGTTCAGTGTTGCCGGCCGAAGTAATCCATAAAACACCGGCAAAGATAATGACGATAGTGGCTAAAATAGTCGTGACAATCACCGCGTATCTATACATTGCGGCCAGATAATCTGTAAGAAAGGGGGAATCAATATAGTTGGGATCATAACCAACATCAACTGTCTTGGCTATTAATTTTCTTTCGCCCGTGATTGGGTCCAGCCCGGCATATTCAATGGAGTAGTCGCCGACAGTGCATTCGTCACCTTACAGATTGCCTACACATTGCGATTCTTGCGCGTTTACGGAAAACAAAGGCAAAAAAATTAATATTGCCGTTATTATGAATGATATTTTAATTTTTTTAATCATTGTATATAAATAAATTATTCAAATGATATATCAATAGTCTCTATACCCTCAGGGTTTGTTTTAATTTCATCAATCGTTATAGATTTTTCTTCATTACCTAGATAGAATTTAGTTTTAGATGTAGGGCCTTCTAAAGTCTTGCCAATACTAACCAAAACTTCCAAAGCTTCATCAATTCTGGCTTTGTTTAGATTTAAGCCCGGGATATTGATTCTCAATTGTGGGGTGGGGAAAATATTGGTAATACTTTCAAGTATGCCATTAAGTACACCAACGCTTTCGCCCGGCAAAGCGGTTAAAACATCAACGATAGAACAAGCTCCGCAATCATTAAAATTATTAATGCAAGTTTCAAACGGAGCGCCGACGCAAATACCGTCTCCTGATACAGAATCGCAGGTTGAGTCTCTTGTTCCGGTGCACTCAAAGCCGGATTCTTCTTGGCAGGTCGCGCTGCAGCCATCTCCGCTAACTGTATTGCCTTGGTCGCAATTTTCAGGCGGATTATTTATCTCGCCGTCTCCGCAATAATCCGCGGTTACGGTTCTTAATTCGCATGAGTCTGTGCACCAAATACAGTCAACACCATAAGCAACAGGCACGCATCGTAGGCCGTTATTTGATCCGGCATCACATTCTTCATTGTAAGGGGCGAAGGCTTGTATATCTATTAGCGGGTCTGTAGAAGCGCTATTTCCGCAAGAAAAGACACATTGATACGAACCATCAATAACGGCGCAGACATAACCGGTTTCAATTTCGCAAGCCGAACTGCATCCATCTCCGCTTGTCGCCGGCAGACCAGTATCGTAGTCGCAATCTTCGTAGGCAGGGTCAACTTCTTCGTCTCCGCAAAAACTGGTGTTTCCGGCTTGTTCAACCGAGCAGTTGGATAAGCAAACCGTGCAGGATGTAAGTCCGTAGGAACAATCAGAGTCATTGTTTTGGGATACACCCAAGTCGCAAGCTTCTCTGGTGTCATCACCTGTGCCGGAAATACCGTCCGGGCCGACGCTGATAATATTTTCAACTCCATCGCCACAAAACGGAGCGGTAAAATTTAAAATCTGACTGCAATCGGCATTGCAAAAAGTACAAGAAGGTGTGCCGTACGCGCAGTTAAGAATAGTTTCAGTATTATCATTTCCATCGTCGCAAACTTCTCCCGGGTCTGATGGGTTGCCATTTCCACAAAGCATAGCGCACAAACTATCCGGAGCGGGCGGGGAGGCCGGATTATCAATACAGCTCCAACCGGTCGTCCACGACATACAAGTGCTTTCACAACCATCTCCGCTGACAGTGTTGCCATCGTCGCAATATTCCGCGTCTTCAAGAGTTTCATTACCGCATAAGTAACAGCCGGTTATATTTATTGAGTCGCAAAGGTCACAACCTAAAGTGCCAGAAGGAAGCGAGCCTCCTGTTTGACTGGAACAAGTGGCGCCGCCAAAAGTCAGGGGAGCCGGTACGGATAAATCACAAACTTCAAAATCATTTAAATAACCATCAGTGCCACAAGCATTGAAAGTGCAGGCTTGATCTCCATCACCGCCATCCCAATCACAAGCTAAGGTGTCTATGTTTAAGGGGCTTTCAGTCGGCCAAACATCGCAATCTTCTCCCAAATCGGCATAATTATTACCGCATACGGCGAATTGGCATTGTGAACTGCAAGTGCCGAATGGAGTTAGCGAACCGGGTGGGTCGCAATCTTCAGAACCGCCGGAACCGTTAGGGTCTTGTACCACACTATCGCCGCAAATGGTTAGACCGGTGCAGGTTGCATTACAAGTATTGGCATCGGTGTTATCGCCGTCATCACAAGTCTCCGGTCCGTTGATTGTGCCATCTCCGCAGTAACTGGTAACACCCAATACTCTTTGACAAGTGGCATTGCAAACCATACAGGCAAGACTAGATCCATAGACGCAGGTCTCGGTAATCGTGTTACCGTCATCACACATCTCCGCCCCATTTACAACATTATCTCCACAATAGGTAATAATACCCGGAACATTCTGACAAGTAGACCCGCAAACCGTGCAGGACATCTGTCCATAAATACAACTTTCGGTTACGGCATTACCATCGTCGCAAGTTTCAGTTACTCCTAAACCATTTGGCGCTTGTACTGTGCCATCTCCGCAGTAAGTTGGCGCTGTGCAGGTCGCATTGCAAGTATTGGCATTAGTATTATCGCCATCGTCGCAGACTTCATTAACTTCGGCTCCATTTGGCGTTTGAGTGACATTATCACCGCAGACTGTTAAAGCGGTGCAAGTTGGATTACATTGGCCGGCAGTAGTTGTATTACCATCATCGCAGACTTCACTTAAGCCTACACCGTTTGGCGTTTGTCGTGTGCCATCGCCACAAACGGTCGCACCGGAACAAGTTGCATTACAAGTATTGGCATTAGTATTATCGCCATCATCGCAAGTTTCAAAGAATAGGGTTAAAATTCCATCACCGCAATATAAGCCTTGCATTGTTTGTATTGTGCAGGCGGTATTTCCATCGCCACCATCACTGCAATATTCGCAAGTATCGCCCCAGCCGGCGGTACAGCTGATGGTATTCAAATAACCGTCGTCACATTCTTCTCCGGCTTCAACAAGCGCGTTGCCACAGTCGGCCGCGGTTAAACCGTCGCAAGTTTCATTACAGTAATTCGGAATGCTGGAATCCCTGATTCTTATAATATCAAGGCCGGTATTGCCAACTAAATATGCATAGTCTCCATATATATCCAAATTAATAATACTGCCAGCCGCGCTGGTGTTTCGATAGTCAGCGGAAAAGTTTGGGTGGTAAGGGTCGCGCACATTTATGACCTGCATATTCGTATTGTCGGCCACAAACGCGTAGTTGCCATAAATCGCCAATTCGTCGGCGTTTTGAGGGGTATTGATTAAACTTATTGATTGAGGGGCTGATTTGTTTGAAACATTAAAAACTCTTAACCCCATATAACCGTTGGACATATATACATAATCATCTATATTTATCACTCCGAAATAGGCTGAATCAACAGTATATCTCCCCGCCAAAGATGGCGCCGCTTTATTTGTGATATTTACAACTGTAAGACCGCCACCACTGCCGTAACTGTTCACATAAGCATAATTTCCCGATACATCCACTCCTCTAACATTTGCTATCGCGAATGTGGAAACCCAATGTGGGTCTTCGGGGTCGGTTATGTCAATTATATTCAGGCCACTGCCTTCTGACGCCAAATATGCGTAATTACCGTCAATATCCACGCCAAAAGCCAGACCTGTACAATATGTGTAGGCGCCCCAATTATCATCGCATGAGCCGACTTCAATTATATGCGCGGGATCGTTAACTCTATATATTCTTAAACCGTAATCAAGTTCTGCGCTGTATAAATAATCACCTCTAACTTTTAAGTCTGAAGTTCTTTCAGTCAATTGAAATGGAACCGAATTAAGCAAAGAAGGACTTGTTGGATTGGTTAAATCAAAAATTTTTAAATTTGTATCCCAAGCGTTGTATGTTTCACCTAAATACATTTTTCCGCCTTCAATATCTATGTCCGTAAACCCTTCAGAACTTGTTAGATGGGTAGCCAGAGTGGGAGTAAAAGTTGGCGTTATATCCACGATAACCAAACCGCTTTCTTCCGCGGCCAGGAAAGCATAATTGCCGGAAACGACAACATCACTGACAAAAGCTTCAACATCAATTGAGGCGATTGAGCGTGGACTGGCATTAGTTGAAACATCAACAATATGCAAGCCATCATTTCCTCCGGCAACATAGGCTTTACCGTTTAATACCACTGCTTCTTCCGTATAACCATAATCAAACACGCCATATAATACAGGGCTCCATTCATTGTTTATATTTATTACTTCCATACCCCAGGAAGTGGCAAGGTAGGCAACAAGATTAGGGACATCTACCTCTATGCCATAAGGAGTCCCGCCGTTGCTGTCAATATCGCTTATCAATGTTGGAGTGGATGGAGTGCTTATATTTAATATAACCATACCGCGATTAGCATCGGACGCATAAAGGCGTCTGTTGACCGAAGATACAGTTAAATCTCTAAATGCTCTGGTGCCTCCGGAATACCCGCCAACCGGCATCGGGGCTGAAGGGTTGGAAATATTTATTACTCTGATTGTTGTATAGTCAGCTACATACGCGTATGTTCCGCTTATAGCCACATCATAGGCGGTGCCGGGAGTATTGCTAGTAATCACAGATGTCGGGCTGTTTGGGTTGGATATATTTACAACGCGTAATCCGGCGTTGCCATTAGCAAGATAAGCATAACTCCCTGAAATTTTTATATTAAAAACCGTGTCAGAAGTAAGAAGAGTTCCAACTATATATGGGGAAGTCGGATTAGAGATATTGACAACATACATATAATTTCCGGAAGCGACATAAGCGTAATTGCCGGAGATTTCAACGGAATTAATGGTGTGTGTCCCTTCCGAGCCGGCAATTCTATTGCTCCAATCGGTAAACAAAAAACCGCCCGGTTGGCCATTATTTATGCCGTCGTCGCAAGTTTCTCCGGCCACGGAATTTGTATAATTATCTCCGCAAGAAGCGAGAGTGCAAGCTTGCAGACCGTCGCCGCCGTCATAGTCGCACGAAGCGGTATTGGCGAGAATGGTAGTGTCGCATTCTTCTCCGGGCGCTTGGATTGTGCCGTCCGGTACCCCGTGGTTACAAGCAGTCTTTATTTTTTGGGAAGAGGGGGTAAACAAAAGACCGAGTACGACAAAAAATAAAATTAATATATTTATTTTTTTCATAATTTTTCGGTTTATGTTTAATGAGAATATTATACCATATAGCCGGGATTATGTGAACAAAAATTAAATTAAGAACACCCCGACTAAGCCGGGGTGTTTTAAAGTATACTTTTCTTTAGTCTAGAGTGATGTTTATCAGGTCGTTTTCCGGGTGATCCGGGTCAAACGGCTGAATTGTGACACTGACTTCTTTTTCACCCATAAAGAATGGAGTTTTTATTCCAAATCCTTTTACTCTCACTTCCACTTCAATCGGTTCATCGACTCTGGCTCTGTTTAGATTTAGTCCGGGTATATTTATTCTCAATTGCGGAGTGGGGAATATATCAGTTATGCTATTTAATATTCCGTTTAAGAGTCCCGAGGTTTGTCCGGGTAGAGCGGTGAGAACATCAACAATGGAACAAGCGCCACAGTCATCGAAATTATTTAAACAGCTTTCAAAAGGCGCGCCAACGCAAATGCCGTCTCCGGATATCGGCGAGCATGCGGATGACCTGGCGCCAAAACATTGCCAGCCTGATTCTATGTCGCAGGCCACACTGCAACCGTCTCCGCCGACCGTATTTCCTTGGTCGCATTGTTCATATAAAGTGTTAATATCTCCGTCTCCGCAATAATCCGCAGTCACCGTTCTGGATTCGCATGAATTAGTGCACCATGGACAATCAGCTCCGTAATCGGGCGCGCACCTTATTCCGTTTTCCGGTCCGTCATCGCATTCTTCGTCTATATCAATTATGCCGTCGCCGTTTATATCAAAGTTAGTATCTTCATAAAAAGTATCTAGGTCCAAATCAATTCCGCAATGAAATTCGCATGTGTATGAACCGCCTATTCCGAAATTACCGCAAGAATAACCTTCTTCCACTTCGCAAGTACTACTGCAACCATCGCCGTCTGTGGCCGGTAAACCTTCGTCATAGTCGCAATCTTCATTGGCGGGGTCAACTTCTCTGTCCCCGCAAAAACTGGTGTTTCCGGCTTGTTGCTCCGAACAGTCCGACAAACAAACAACGCAAGATTGCAATCCATAAGAACAATCTGGGTTATTATTTTGCGCGATGCCAAGATCACAAACTTCTTCTCCGACTTCCACGATGCTGTTGCCACAGTAAGGACCGGAAAAATTTAAAATTTGACTGCAAGTGGCATTACAAAAGGTGCAAGAGGGGATACCGTATGGGCAGTCAACGGCGGTTTCAGTTATATTATCACCATCGTCGCAAGCCTCGCCGGAATCAATATGGTTGTTTCCACAAAGCATAGCGCATAAACTATCCGGAGCGGGCGGGGAGGCCGGATTATCAATACAGCTCCAGCCGGTCGTCCACGACATACAAGTGCTTTCACAACCATCTCCGCTGACAGTATTGCCGTCATCGCAATACTCCGCGTCTTCTAGAGTCCCATTACCACATAAGTAGCAACCGGTTGTATTTATTGAATTGCAAAGATTACAACCCAAAGCGCCGGAAGGAAACGCACCTGCCGTTACACTGGAACAAGTGGCGCCGTCAAAAGGATTGGTCGCCGAAGTATCGCAGACTTCAAAATCATTTAAGTAGCCATCATTACAAGCTCTGGTAGAGCAATTGGCATCGCAAGTGGTAGTATCTGAATGAATTTGACTGGACCAGACGTCACAATCTTCTCCTAAATCAACATAATTATTTCCGCATACAGCGATTAAGCAGGAAGCATTGCAAGTTCCGCCGGGCGGGTCGCATTGCTCACCACTGGTAGTATTAATTGTGCTGTCCCCGCAAACCACGGCAGTACAGTCGGCATCGCAAGTAGCGGTTTCGCCACCAGTCCCACCAGTGCAATCTGTATCAACGACAAGGTCATCAAATAAAATATTATTTCCGGCAACCCCATCCCAAACTGATGTATTTGCAAAACGTATGGCATACATTGGGTTGTCTTCCAGGCTAGGACTATTATCCGGCATCCATAATCGCACAGAATAAGTACCCGGATTTGATGGCGCTGTTAGATTAACATTGAAGGTGTGAGTATTACCCGCAGACCATTCTCGGGCATCCATATTTAAGTTTAATGTTGTCCCGTCGCTTATAACAATAAATACCGGTCTTTCGTTAAACAGGGCGGCATAGCCTACATTTTCTAATGTGATGCTTAATGATAATGCCCCCCCCGGCTCAACAGGATTGTTGTAGGAAACATTCCTTAGCACGAATCGATACCCCAGTTCACGTTTAATGTCCTCAAAACAATTGCCACTAATCAAACCGCTTATTACATCCGGATGATAGCTTCTATTAAGGTATGTCCAATGAAACATTTGTAATTCGGCTAATGCGGTAGGGCATAAACTTCTTGGCGGATTAGGACTGCAGGTTTCGCCACCCATCGGTGTATATAAGGTTTCGGTTGCAAGGTATGGATATTCTGTTGTTGTATTTACATATGTGCCAAAATCTGAGTTGCTCGCTAAGAAACAGTCGTTATGATGGCCGGTACGAGCGCGATTAGTGCCGTTGTATGCCTCGACTTCGGTAAGCGGAACACTAGTACCAAAAGTTTGTTGTTTAATCAGGGGCGTTCTTAATTGAATCATGCGACTATCTGGGAACGCATTTAATAGAGCAGTTACAATTTCTGCTCGGTCAGTTAGATTTGTTGAGCTAAGAGGTGGCGGGTAACCAAAGAAGTCAGTATAGTACCATTCACCCCAAGTTCCGATGAGACCGGTTTGCATTGTTAATATTACATCTGAATTTGCATTCAACAATGGGGAAAGTTGTGAAATATGTTCCAGCATTCGTAATTTCGTTGCGTCCCCAAAAGGCGCTGTTGAATCGGTTGTGTATGCAAAACGCAAAATAGCTTTTACCCCGGCGTTTCGCATGGTGTTAAAGTCTGCAGTTAACGCATTCAAGAATGTGGTACTGATGGAAGCATTCACAAAACTGTCTAAATAAACTATGCGTAAAATAAGAGAGACGCCATTGGTATTTCGTAATGAGGTTAATGAACTTAAACTTAGCGGAACGTGGCTTGATGAGTGTGTTTCATAGTGTTGATAAAGACCACGCTCCGGGTTTACAAAGTCGGATGTTGATTCTGTAAAAGTTTTTGTGGTTATCTCTGCGCCACAACTGCCACCGCCGTCGCATTCCTCTCCGAGTTCAACAAGGCCGTTTCCGCATTCGCTTATAGTACAAGTTGCATTGCAAGTACCTGTGTTTGGTGGTTCGCAAGTTTCTCCGGCGGCGCTGTTGATTACACTATCGCCGCAAACCGCTGTGGTGCAGTCAGTGTCACAAGTGGCGGTTTGTCCGCCGGTGTCGCATTGTTCGCCGGTTTCAACATAGCCGTTTCCGCAAACAGCCGGCGTGCAGTTTGAATTACAACCATCGCCCTCGGTGGAATTTCCATCATCGCATTGTTCAGTTTGTCCCGCGCCGTTAGGATTTTGAGTTGTTCCATCTCCGCAGTAAGTCAGAGCCGTGCAGATTGAATTGCATGTTCTGGCATCAGTAGAGTTGCCGTCATCACAGGCTTCTACCGGCAAACAAGAACCACCAGGACATTGCGCGGCGTTTACGCAAACATTGCCATGGTTGGTTCCACCCGCGCACACGCTGGCGATGGCGATTTGTCGTGTCCCGTCTCCGCAATAAGGACCGGTTAAATTGAGCACTTGCCCGCAATCAGCTCGGCAAAAAGTGCAGACAGGATTATCATAGGGGCAATTTGCCGATGTTTCAGTTATTGTGTTGCTGTCGTCGCAAACTTCAAAAATAGGCGCGGTTGTTCCATCTCCGCAATAAGGACCGGAAACATTGCTTTGCGCGCAACTGTTATTACAATACGCGCAAGTGCCGTTATATTGAGGAATACAAGCAACTCCGTTGTAAGGATATTCATCGCAGGTTTCTCCGGTTTCCGAAAAAGCATTGCCACAGACTGGCGGCACAGAACCGTTGCAAGTTGAGTTGCAATAATTTGGTTGGCCGGATAATTTAACGCGGAAAATACGCAAGCCGCTTCCGTAATCAGCCACATAAGCATAATCTCCCAATACATATACATCACTTGCGTTGCCTGGTGTATCAACTGACGTAAGAGCAGTCGGCGCTGTTGGAGTGGATACATTTATAATACGCATGCCGCCAACCAGTCCATCGGTCATATAAATATATTGTCCGGACATAAATAATCCTCTGGATGATCCGGGAGTATCAATCAGACCGACCAAACTGGGACTGGCCGGATTAAATATGTTGATAATCCGCAACGCGCCGGAAGTATCGGAAGCGTAAGCGTAATTTCCGAAAACCGTTACGGCATAAATCGGGAAAGGCGAGGTATATGATCCGGTTATAACAGGACTGGCCGGGTTGGTTACATTTATGATATGTAAT
>Ga0208953_1000215_pt1 | contig 58828 bp, 48 predicted proteins | sample RifOxyB2_FD_184033 | JGI IMG/M metagenome (GOLD analysis project Ga0208953, IMG submission 184033) | Groundwater microbial communities from Rifle, Colorado - Rifle Oxygen_injection B2 (SPAdes) | ecosystem: Environmental > Aquatic > Deep subsurface > Groundwater | place: USA: Rifle, Colorado...
TGTTTAATAATAATCGGCCAACTTTTGCGGGTGGAGCAGGCGCGTTAGACCCAATGTCAGTTATGATATTCTCTCCACTATTGTGGGGTCTTAAGCGACGTCCAAAAAAGAGCAATAGGAGAGAAGAATAATGCTGTTAAGAAATAACAAGTTGGTTGAAAAATCAAGCCATGGCACCTTTAGGGTGCCATGGCTTACATTGTTTTTTGCAGGGATGGTTATAGGCATTTATGCTTTGGGAAAGAATGCTTTTAACATTTTCGTATTTGATAGAAGTGCTATTGCTAATGGAGAATTTTGGAGGGTCTTTACAGGGCATATAGTTCATTATAATTTTGATCATCTGTTTTGGGATGTTTTGGCATTTATTATTTTGGGCGCTGTTGTAGAATTGAATGATCGACGACAATTGGGTCCTTCCTTCTTAATCAGCTCATTAGGGGTAAGTTTCTGGCTATATTATTATGAGCCTATGATCGTGACTTACTGCGGATTGTCCGGGGCTTTAAACGGGTTACTGGTAACGGCATCAATGATACTATGGAACAAAACTGAAAGCCGGATGTATCTTTTTGTTATGTTGTCAACTATTGGGAAGATCTGTTACGAATTTTCGACGAATCAGACAGTATTTGTAACCATGTCTTCACAGCCAGTCCCTGTTTCTCATTTGGTTGGGTTTATTTCGGGATTAATATGTTTCTTTTTATTGAGAAAAAAGTTCAACGTGATAGAATGAGCTAATGAAAAAGTCAGCATTATTTTATATTTTGATCTATCTGCTGTTTTTCTTTTCTGGAGCTGCAGGTTTAATGAGCGAAGTTGCTTGGAATAGCATGCTTGTTATTATTGTAGGTAACACAGTTTTTGCAGCCAGCCTTATTTCAATGTCTTTTATGTTTGGCCTTGGAATGGGTAGTTTTGTGGGAGGACGGGTTCTTAGAAATAAGGTAAGATCGCTTATTCCATATTTTGTTCTTGAGATGTTCATTGGATTGTATGTGTTGATATCGCCGCATCTTTTCAGTATCGTATCAAATAAGTTCTTTGAACTTGCCTCACCTTTGTTAGGGACACCGTATTTATTAGTTGCTCGCTTAATTTTGACATTTATATGTCTTGTTTTTCCTTCATTTTTAATGGGCGCAACATTTCCAGCAATCATTTTATCTTCACCTAAAAAAGAGATTGAATCTCAAGTTTCTCATGCCGGGTACTTGTATGGTTTGAATACTTGTGGAGCAACTATTGGTTGCTTGTTTGCAGGATATATCCTGATACCACATTTAGGCACGCATGCTACCTTGCAATTTGCTGGCTTTGTAAATATTATAGTTGCAGTTATAGCCATGATTGTTTTCTATGTGTCAAAAGAACAAGTGGGATTGTTAGATGATAAGAAAAATTTATATAGTAAAGCGAATGAGCCTTCTTTGGTTCCTCATCCATATGGGACCTTCTTAAACTGGTCAATATTCTTCAAAGGATTTTTTTCGCTTGCGTACCAAATGTTAATGGTGAGGATAGTTATTCTATTGTTTGGAAATGCAGTACAAGTTTTCTCTTTAGTTTTGACTGCTTTTCTTGTCGGGACAGGATTGAGCGCTTTGATCGGGACAAAGCTTTTAAAAATCGTTAAAAAGACTGAGTATTTATTTTCCGGAGCATTCATATTGTCCGGTATTTTTGTGATTCTTGCGCCTGTCATGCTTGCTGGATTGCCATCTTTACCTTTTAGCTGGGCTCTTGGAGCAAAGGGTTTTCAGGTCATGATACTTGGGGTTGTTCTGTTGCCTGTTCTGTTATCTGGTTGTCTTGTCCCGATCACGATCAAATTATTTCAGGTAGATGAAAATTTTAATTCTACTTATCAGTCATCAAAGGTTTATGCGATAAGTACGGCAGGAGCTGTTTTTGGAGCAGCACTTACAAACTACTACCTGATACCACTTCTGGGTACGGATGGGGTTCTTTCTTTTGTTGCAATTAATTGTATAACGATTGGATTGGTATTGTTTTGGATAGAGAGTAAGTCCGGCAAAAAAATATATTTAACGCTAGGGTGTTTATTTTTATGCCTTCTTATCATTGTAAAGCTTCCGGGGAAAATTAATGAAATATACCTTTCTGCAATGACAAACCAGGAAAGCTATGATTCGGATAAAAAATTATTTTATGAGGGAAGGGCAGTTACCGTAGCGATTTTAGATTCTTATAATAATAGCAGGAGGCTTTTCTTGAACGGCGTAGAAGAGGTTTCAACAAGATATAATCATATCCAATTATTTAAAACACTAGGAATGCTTCCAATTTTTGTGCATTCATCAGATAAAGCTTCAGACGTACTGATGATAGGATTTGGCGCTGGAATTACTGCAAGCGCTGCTATGGATACAGGCCTCGTAAATAGACTGGATGTTGTTGATATTAATCCTGATATAGAGAAGATTAATGAGCTGTTCAAAGAAGCAAATAATGATATTTATCACAACCCGAAGTTTAATTTTATTAATGAAGACGGGCGGAATTATCTTTTTCTAAATCCAGAGAAATATAACATTATCATATCAGACTCTACGCATCCTTTTGCATATGACAGCTGGGTGCTTTATACGATCGAGTTTTATAATGAAATTAAACAGCACCTGAATCCAGGAGGCGTGTTTGTTCAGTGGATACCTTTGAACGTTCCTCAGGATTATTTAAAAGTGTTTTTAAAAACTTTTATGCAAGTGTTCCCTAATAGTACGTTTTGGAATATACCAGGCTCTGATCAGAGCTTTATCATTGCAACGGAACGTCCGCTGTCTATTGATATTAGCAGATTGCGGGCACAATTAAATAAGGTGTCTACTGGAGCGAAGCTAAGAGAATATGAGCTTTCCAGTGCCATTAATCTCCTTTCATTTTTTATGTTAGATTCTGAGGCTATAAAGAGTTTGGTCGGGTCAGAAAACAAGATCAGTACTGATAATAATCCTCGAACATTCAGGTCCATTTATGCCGCAGAAAGCTTAGGCAATCAGCCTGCGTCACTAGATAATCTTCAAGTTAGTGTTGTTCCATACGTGAAAAACCTTGCTGTTAACGACAAATTAAAAATTGCAAAGAGGCAAGCTTTGTCTAAATTGCTTCACAGATTTTTTATAAGTAATGATCTTTTTGCTATGCAGATGGCGCATGAAATGACCCCGCAGGATATGTCTGTCCTATATTACATGGGATATGATCCTCTAATTTATACATGGGATAATTATTTGTTCAGCTCTTCTGAAAATGCTGTTTCTTTACAGAAGGTTGAGCCAGGTGAATTAATACCGGTCAGATGAAAAATATTATTTTAACAATTTTGTTCTTAATGGCGCTGCAGAATGTGGGCATTTTTGCTGAAGAATCCTCCAATGGTAAAATAAAACACACTGTATTTTTAATACATGGTATATCGGGGACCAAAGAACATTTTGGTAAAATGGATCAAGCGTTAACTAAAGTTCTTAATGCGAAAGATCCTGATGTGGAATACTTCGTTGAAAGCCTCGAGTTCGAAACGGGAAATGATGAAAAGAATATTTATGATTTTGCTAAAGATATTAATCTTCAGATAATGAGAGTCACTGCTGCTGGCACGTTCAGGAAAGAAGATAAGATCTCTTTTGTCATGCATTCAGAAGGAGGGTTGATCGGATCTGTCTGGCTGTTTCAATCCCTTCTTGGCAATAAGGATTTTAGCCCGCCATCAATTATAGAACATATTGATTCTTTCATTACATTGGGAACACCTTTTTGGGGTGCAAAATCAGCAGAGTTTGGAAGGAACATCGACGGATTTTTCAATTACCTTGGCATTGACCTTGATGTGCCTTTTGGCACAAGGGAGCTAGAGGATATGTCAATTGGCAGCGATCTTATTAATGATTTTAGGATGGCATTGGTAGATCCAAAACATAAAGAAGATATTTTATATTTGAAAGAAAATATAAGGTTCTTGAATATTGCAGCAGCAGCACAGGCCTTAGATTCATTTGGCATATTTGCTTCAGGTGGTGAGAAGTATGAAGATGACGGGGCTGTATTGCTTCCGAGCGCAAGATTTGATTTCCTTTTTAGCAGATCACTGCTTAATGAATATGAAGAAGGCGACAGGGTCAGTCTTACAAATACAGAAGTAGTTGATTTTGCCTCATGCATTATTGTCAATGGAGTGCATAGAGCGCCTATTCCTGAGCTCATGGAGTTTGCTGATATTGTTTATGTTCCTAAAGCATGTATTGATAATGACTCGTGCGAGCATCCGACTTTTAAGTATATTTGGAAACAGCTATTGGGAGAAGAAATTCTCCAAGAAGAGGTTGAACAGAGGAACTTCAAGTCTTTTCTTATTGACCTTAATGTTCATGTTTCAGATAAGGATTCTTTTATATGTGAGGACATTAAGATTGAGTTTAGTCAATTGGATGGCAGCTCTTTAGATGGGTCAAATGTGGAAATTTCGAATATTTTTGAACTTTTTTCAGAAGGGAAGAATAAGTCAAAAAAGTATCAGAATCAATGCAGGTTTTATTTTACAGGTAATATAAAGAAATCAGCCAAGCAGGGTATGCATGCTGTTTTAATGAAAGTTAGCGCTGAAGGATTAAAAACCAGGTATGTTGAAGTCCTGCTCAAAGAAAGTTATTCTGCTTATGTGGATATTAATTTGATATCAAGTAAATGATCAAGTTTATCAACTTGAAATGTATGTTTACCAGGTGGCAAAAAGTGTGTTTTAAGTGAGAAATATGTGTTTCCACTGAGAGAAGAAATTAAGAAAGTGAAGACTTTTAAAGCTGAAAATAAGATTTAATGTTTTGCTGCTACATTCTCATCGAATCCCCACAAAATTATTCTCTTTTAATTAATTAATAATAATTATATGATATTGCATGTTTACCAAGGCTGTAGTGATAATCGTTGTTGCCAACTAAAGAGCTAATTAAAAGATTTTGTCATTAGAGAAGAATCAGGCAATAGATGAAAAGAAAAGAACCATTATTCAGAAAAAAATCGTTTATTATTGTTATCTTTTTTGTTCTGTTCATTTTAATTAACTGGCCTTTTATTTCGATTTTTGATAAAGGGCACTCAAAAAAGATATTTTACTATCTTTTCATTGTCTGGGGTATTTCAATTTATGTGCTATTTCTTATGGGAAATTCTTGGATAAATTATCATAAGGATGATTTTAAGAAGAATGCTAACGATAAGTAAAAGTTCCGTCTAATAGTATTATAAATCTATGATTTTAATCATTATAACTATTGCCTGCTTCTCGATATATATGGGTCTATTGTTTTTGCTTGCCCTGCGTACAGAAAAAGGCGACCCTTTTCTTCAAAGATGCAGTACCCACCCTATAGTATATGCAGCTGCCTTAGGTATTTATTGCACTACATGGACTTATTATGGAAGCGTAGGAAGTGCTGCGACCTCAGGCCTCATATTCCTTTCGCTTTATATTGGATCTACGTTGGCAATCTTTTCCTGGCCCTTGATTTTACGTAAGATGGTTAGAATAAAGCACGAATACCGCATTACCAGTATTGCCGATTTTATTTCTGCACGATACAAGCGATCAGAATCTTTAGCTGCAATAGTGACATTTATTGCCTTGATCGGAGTAATTCCTTACATAGCTCTTCAGCTAAGAGCAACTACTACAACTTTTGGGATATTATCTTCTTATGCCATGCCAGATGCTGCTTATGATGTAACTCATTATATGGCCTGGTTAATTATTGGGATAATGGTCTTATTTACAATCCTGTTTGGGGCACGCAGATTGGACCCTACTGAGGCGCACAAGGGAATGATGCTTTCTGTTTCAATACAGTCCATTGTACAGCTGCTGGCTCTTTTATGTGTTGGGATTTATGTTACATATTTTATTTTTAATGGTTTTGAAGATATATTTTCTAAGGTTGAGCACAGTGAATTCTCAAAATTGCTTAGTATAGGAGGTGCGGGGTCGGGGTCCTACATGGTCTGGATTACGTATTTGATATTATCAATGGCTGCGGTCATGTTCCTGCCTAGGCAATTTCATGTTGCTGTTGTTGAGAACCCTAATGAAAATCATATCAAAACAGCTTTATGGTGTTTCCCTCTATATATGTTTTTGATCAATATATTTTTAATGCCGATCGCTATGGGAGGGCTTTTATGTGGCTTTCCTATTGAACAAGCGGATAGTTTTGTTTTGCTACTGCCATTAGCAAATAATCACTTCTGGTTAGCTTTAATAGTGTTTATAGGAGGGATATCCGCTGCTGTTAGTATGATAATGATATCTTCAATGACAATAGCAACAATGATAACCAATCACTTGTTGCTCCCTTTCATTAATAAAACTAACATGTTCGTATTCCTTAAAAAGGAGCTTTTAAAATGCAGGTGGTTTTTTATTGCAGCTTTGGTTGTAGTCAGTTATGTTTTTGAGCGTTTTCTGCAAGCATCATATATGCTTTCTAATATTGGACTTATTTCTTTTGCTGCGGTTCTGCAATTTGCTCCATGTATAATTGGAGGCCTGTACTGGCATGGTGCAAAAAAAAGAGGCGCAATAATGGGCCTCGTCGGGGGGTTCATTGTTTGGTTTTATACATTATTGCTTCCAGCAATGGTTAAGAGTGGCTGGCTATCAATGAGCATTTTAGATAATGGACCGTTTGGCATTATTTACCTTAAACCAGAGTCGCTTTTCAGTATTTCTCTAGACAATAATCTTGTTCATTCTGTTTTTTGGTCCATGCTGGTCAACGTAGTATTGTTTTCTCTCGGGTCTTTGAGTTTAGACAGTACTGAAGAAGACCAGAAGTGCGCAAATAATTTTATCGATATAATGCTACAAGAGAAATCTTTAGAGGTCCCGGAATCTTTTTATAATGATGAGACGATAAATATTAACCAGAAAAAAGAGATTGTTATAGGGGCTTTGCAGCAATATTTCTCTAAAGCAGATGTTATTCTTATGCTGGATTTATGCCTTGACAGTTTGAATATCTTTAATAAATCTGCAATATCTGTTTTGGCTTTAGCAGAATTGCAAAATAATTTAGAAAAAGTTTTAACTGGGTCATTAGGCTCAGCTGCTGCACATAAAGCAGTTGAATCTATGGGTCTTTTTACTGATAGCGAATCTCAAGATTTAAAGAGAGTTTATAGTGAGATATTGTCCAATTTCAGGCTTTCACCTCAAGAGTTAGTTAATAAAATTGACTTCTATAGGGAAAAGGAAGAATTGCTAACCAATCATTCACGCGACTTGGAAATGAAAATTGTTGAGCTTAATGAGCAGATAAAAGAGCGTAAACTTGTAGAAAAGGCACTTAGCCAAAGCGAAAATAAATATAAAATATTGGTAGAGCATTTGCCTCAGCGCATTTTTAGAAAAAACAAAGAAGGAATATATACTTATTGTAACAGTATTTATGCCAAAGACCTGAATGTTACCCGAGAAGAAATTATAGGAAAAACAGATTATGATTTTTATCCTAAAGAGCTTGCTGATAAATATAGGAAAGATGATGTCAGGATTTATAAAAATGGTTCAGCAGAGGAATTTGAGGAACAGTACATACAAGATGCTAATGAAACATGGGTTCATACGGTAAAAGTCCCTATAAAAAGTGAGGACGGGACCAGCGACGGTATTTTGGGTATATTCTGGGATATTACTGCAAGAAGGCAAGCGGCAAAATATCTCAAAGAATCTAAAGAGGTTTTGGAGTTTAGCGTCCGGGAAAGAACTGCTGAGTTAAGTGTTGCTAACAAGCATTTGCATTATAAAATAACTGAATTGGAAAAGACAAAGTCTGAGCTGGAGAGCGCATATAAAAATTTGAAAGAAACCGAGCAGCAATTATTTCAGGCAGAAAAACTTGCTTCAATCGGTCAGCTAGCGGCAGGCGTTGCTCATGAGATAAACAATCCTATAGGGTCTGTATTGTCGAATACTAATGTATTGCGCGAATATCTTAATACGTATAAAAAGCAAATAAAGATGTCAAGGGAGCTTCAGAAAGCGGTTGAAATTGGGAATAATGATGAGATAAGAATGCTTGTTGCATCAATAAGACAATTTGATGAAGAGGAGAATTTGCAGTTTATAATGCAAGATAGCGATACGCTTATTGGGGAAGCACAAGAAAGGCTAAATAGAGTTGAAAAAATAGTTGCGGATCTTAGTTGTTTCTCAATGGAGGATGAAGGTGTTTTAGAACGGGTGGACCCTAATGAGAGCATTAAAAGTGTTTTAAGTGTTTTGAAGAATGACCTGTTACATAAATGTGACCTTATTGAAGAGTTTGGCGATGTCCCTAATATTAAATGTAATCAACAACAGATCGGACAGGTTGTTACACATTTAGTTATGAACGCTGTTCAGTCACTGGGCCTTTGGGGCAAAGTTACTGTTAAAACTTCTCAAATGGATGGCTTTGTTCTTATTGAGGTTAAGGATGATGGGTGCGGTATTGCAAAAGAAGCATTAATTAAGATATTTGACCCTTTCTATACAACAAAGGGGATTGGAAAAGGAACAGGTTTAGGTTTAAGTATAAGTTATGAGATAGTTAAGAGGCATAAAGGAGAGATGTTGGTTGAATCGGAGGTTGGAAAAGGCACAAAATTCACTGTTAAGCTGCCGGTTGAAAATAATTAAGAATAATTTGTTTAGTTATTAAAAGATATAATACTACGGGTTATTTGTTAAGGTTTCTCAATAAGATGAGAAACCTTTTTGCTTTTTGGAATGCTAATCTGATAAAAACTTGCCAAAAGATGGTTTTTATAGGTTTTTTGATATTTGCGCATTAGATTCTTCTGGGAAATTGTCTTATTATTTTATTATTTTATATAATATTGCTATTTCTATTATATAATGTTACTGATCTGAAATTAGGTATTTTAATAAACTAATATTTACGATATTGTTTGAATTAAGTTATTTGTTCTGATTTTAACGTTGAATAATAATTTGCATTGTATTCAAATGATTTTTGCAGTCAAAAAGATTTTTTCTTTTTTAAAGAAATAATTTTATGGATATGTTAAATATTGCTTCATTTTTACCTATAAAGGTGAAACAGTCGATGGAGGTTTTTACATGAACAAGTGTTCTTTGTGTTCGAAACAAATTAATGGAAAAGCTGTTATCTGCAGGAATTGTGAATTAACCCTCAAAAAAACACATCCTGACTCACAAAAAAACCATTCTATTAAGCCCCTTAAGATATTTATAGTTCTCGTAATACTTATTGTTACAATTGGAATAATTGTGATGCTTCAGACTTTTGCCGGGAACTTTTCAAGCATTTTCCAGTTAGTCAGTATTTTAATTATAGCGCTGCTTATTATGTCTCAGATTATTAGCAGAATATAACCAGGAGATTATATGAGAAAAATCTCTAAATTAATATTTGCCGTTTTTGTTGTTGGTTTTTTAGGGGCGACTATATATTCTGGATACATTATATACAGGAAATATGTCCATGAAAAAGAAGTTCTCATGCAGATGATAGGACGTCTTGAGGCTGATTCAAGAATTGCTCAAGTTATTGTTACTGGAACACAGGTCAATCCTGAAGACCAGAGGCGAACCACCTCGATCAAATTTTTGGAGTTTGATTCGAAAGGGGAGCCGCTCCCGCCAAAATATTTTACTTTTTCCGGAAACATTATTCAGTTTCAATCTCTGGTTGTACGATTTGATGACAAGTTTATTAAATATGCGGATAAGTTAAAAGGTAAAAGCATATATTTGTTTTGGAAAGCATTTTTTTTAGATGGTAAAAATACTGAAGAATATATTATTTCCGAAGTCGCCCAGATACCAAAAGGATATAAGCTGGAAGGGAAGACTTCCGATATTGAGTCCGAGATATGGAGCGAATTTTGGGATTATGCCTTGAATTCAAAAAAAGCAATATCAAAAGGTATTAAAAATGCTCAAATCGAGGCTCCAGGAACAAAGTTTGTCAAAGGTATAATTTATACTCTAAAGATTGAGCATGACGGGGGCATTAGAATAGATACTCAGGATATTCCCCAGGTGTTAATCGGCGAAAGTTTTTAATTCACATATATATCAGTTTCTTTATTAATGAAAGGCTTGGAAAAATGCGATTAATCTCGAAATATACTATCCCTGTTCTGATTATAGTATTTTTGTTTGGTTGTCAAAAAAAGGAAGTAAGAAAGAATGAAAGCATCACTATTCTTTGGGCTCAGTGGGCACCTTCTGATTATTTGCAGGAGCTTTCTAAGGATTTTACTAAGGAGACTGGGATTAAAGTTATAGTTAAGCAGGAGCCCTGGACCAGTTTTCAAGATGTATTTTTTAAGGAGATGGCAGTAAAGGGAGAGTCTTATGATATGGTAGCTGGGGATTCGCAGTGGCTGGGCAGAGGCTCGGTTGAAGGACATTATGTTGATATATCTAAATGGATGATAGAGAACAAAGTAGATAAAACGATGACTCCTGCATCAGTAGTTGGTTATTCTGAATATCCTAAAGATAGCGGCCGTTATTGGGCGGTTCCTTTAGAAGGTGATGCTATGGGATTTGCCTATAGAAAAGATCTTTTTGAAGATATAAATGAGAAAAAGGCGTTTCAATTAAAATATGGATATCCTTTGGCAATCCCAAAAACATGGAGCCAGCTTAAGGATATCTCAGAGTTTTTTTACCGGCCAGATGAAGATTTTTATGGTGTTGCTGTTTGGTGTGAAGGAAACTACGATGGAGTAACAATGGGAGTTGAAACATTTGTCTGGGCATGGGGAGCGGACTTAGGAGATTATAAGAAATATAAAGTCCAAGGGATCCTTAATTCTACCGAGAGTGTCGAGGCATTAAAAGCATATAAACAAATATATCAGTATTCTTCACCTGACTGGAAGAATGCGTATCTTGATACTAATAAAGCTCTTATTGAAGGGAAAGTTTCAATGATAATGAGCTATTTTGCATTTTTTCCTGGACTTCTTGACCCTGAGCAGAACCCATATGCGCATGATACTGGATTCTTTGCTAATCCTAGTGGCCCCAAAACCAGGGTTTCTTCCTTGGGGGGACAAGGCCTTTCTGTTATTAGTTATTCGAAGAAAAAAGATCTTTGTTTTAAATTTATTGAATGGCTTGTTAGGGAAGACGTGCAGATGAAATGGGCAGAACTAGGGGGATATTCATGCAATAATAAAGTGCTGAGCTCAGAATGGTTTTTGAGATTAAAACCATACAATAGGGCTTTAATGGAGTCTATGAATTTCGTTAAGGATTTTTGGGTTGTACCAGAGTATTCGGAGCTTCTTAAAGTATCACAGGAATATTGGTTTAGGTTTTTAACAACAGACGAAATTACCTCCCAAGAAGCCATGGATGCGATAGCACAGGAATGGGAAAATATATTTGAATGGGCAGGTTATTACAAGGAGTAGTTCTAAGCTGCAGAAATTATGAGATTGACCATAAGTTGAAAAAGGTTATTGATGACAAAGAAAAAAAAATATTTTAGCATTAAGTGGAAGCTTCTGCTGGTAAGTGTCTTCTTGGTAACAGTACCAACGATATCTTTAGGAGTCTTAAGTTATAAAACTTTACGTGAAGAAGCGTATAAAAATGTTAAAGAAGACCTGGCTATTATTGTTAAGAATTGGCAAATAACTACTAAATCGTATATTGATCAAATGGATAGGGTTCTTAGGCGGGAAGAAGTATTGGTCGAGAAGTCTTTGGGCTTTGTCTCTCTCGATGCTAAGAAGATGATAGCGCTTGTAAAAAATAGTTCCGATGAGATATGGAGCAAGGAAGAAATAGATGTGTTGTTTGACATTATTTCAGATATTAGGATTAGCCGCAGTGGTTATGTTTTTGTTGTAGGAGAAAATGGTAAATATTTCATTGATAAGAAAAAGGACAATACAGGAAAAGATTTCAAGGAGGGGTTAATCTCTAGCAACAAGGATCTTTGGGATAGAATAATCTATAAGGCCAAGAATTTGAAAGGTGATGATCAGTACTTTATTGAGCATTATCAATGGCAGGATTCTGATAGTCCAAAAGTGCGCAATAGAGTTACTGCCTTTACATATTTGCCTGATCTGAAATTAATAGTCGGAGCTTGCACATATTATACGGATTTTAAAAGTTATGAGCTGAAAAGAATATTAAGGGAGGAATTAACCCGCGAAATTGCACGAGAGAGTATTGGCAAAGAAGGATATATATGGGTTATTAATAGCAACGGAGAATATATTGTCTCTAAAGATAGATTAAGAGATGGTGAGAATATTATATTATCTCGGGATGAAAAAGGTGCATATTTTATTAAGGACATTATTGATTCAGCTAAGCGCTTGAATTTTGGGGATGTGTTTTCTAGAACTTACTTTTGGAAGAATGTCGGAGAGAATAAGCCTCAAAAGAGATTAAGCTATATAGGATATGTCAAAGAATGGGACTGGATAATTGGTGCAAGTGCTTATCACGAGGATTTTCTTAGTGGGCTAGAGATAATAAAGATTCATATTTTGATAGTATGTTTTATATTTATAGTTCTTGGGTCGCTGGTTGCTTATTTGATCGCTACATTTATCTCGGCACCTATTCAGAATCTTGAAAGAATTTCAATATTAGCTGCTAGCGGGAACTTGGATGTAGATGTGCATAAAGATATGATCGATACAGGCGATGAGATTGAAAGACTGGCTGATTCTTTCGGGATAATGATCAATCATTTAAAGACAAAAATGCAAGAGATCGAGAAGGCAAAAGATAGTTTTGAAGTAAGCAATATTTCATTGGTACAGGAAATTAAGGAAAGAGAGAAAGTGGAAGTTGAGTTGTTGCAGAAGAACAAGGAGATTCTGGAAAGCGAAAGAACTTTGAAAAATCTGCTGGCAGAATCCCAGGCAATGCACAAAGAGTTAAAAGACGCTCAAAGCCAATTGCTTCAAGCGGAGAAACTGGCGGCTATTGGACAGCTAGCAGCCGGCGTAGCTCATGAGGTAAATAACCCTGCAGGATTTATTAAAAGCAACCTATATGTGCTGCACGATTATATGAAAATATATAATCAAGCTATAACCGTATTGCAAGGCATAATAAAAGCCTTTGAGCAGGATAATATGGCTGATGCAAGAAAACATGTTGAGGTAATACAAAACATTGAAAAGAAAGAGGATTTGGAATTTATAAAAAACGATGTAGATAATCTTTTGGATGAATCAAAAACCGGTATTGAAAGAATAAGAAAGATTGTATTGGACCTTAAATCATATGCGAGGGAGAGTTCCAATGAAATGAAAGAAGAGAGCATTAGCGATATTATTGAGCAGGCTTTGAATATTGTTTGGAATGAGATCAAGTATAAAGCTCAAGTGAAAAAATATTATGGCAAGGTTCCAAAAGTAATTTGTAATGCCCAAAAAATAAGCCAGGTAATAATTAATATTTTGATAAATGCAGCACAGGCTATAGAGGATCAGGGGTTGATAGTTATTAAGACATATTTCAAAGATGGTCATGTCTGTGTTGAAATCTCTGATAACGGCGAAGGTATTGAAGAAAAAGACATTAAGAATATTTTCGACCCGTTCTTTACGACGAAGCCAGTTGGAAAAGGGACAGGCTTAGGGTTAAATGTAGCTTATGATATTGTCAAAATGCATGAGGGAACGATATCGGTTGATTCTAAAAGAGGCAGCGGCACAACTTTTACGGTAAGCCTTCCTTTAAATAAAAATTAATTGAATAGGAAGAAAGCCTTATAGTTCATAAATAATGCGGGAGGGTTAACTGGTAGCAACTGATAAAGGGCGTAAATTGATTTATATTTTAAGAAGTTAAGCCACTGTAGATCAGGTGTTAATATTCATCCGGCGGATATAGTAATCTTTTTTCACAATATCTTATAAATTTTTGTACTTCATCGTTATGTTGTCTTAGTATTTTTACCCCATTGAGGTAGTTTTGTGGGATTTCTTGATGCTTTCTATACCAAACGATTAAAGTCTTTAAAGTTAAAGTTTCATTATTGTCTATTAGGATTTTCAGATAGATATGCTTTCTTGTGCCAATAGCTGTTTCAGATATAAAACATAATCCACCGCTGCTGATATTAACGAGGGTGATATTACTTTTTATTTTTGCGTGTTCGGTTAAGCAGTAGTAAGCAGGCAGTTCGATTGTTAATCTTCGACAAGCTCTTTTTTCACTCATATTATATGATTCCAGATGTTGTGTTTATAATTAGAATACATTATATATGAAATTTTCTAGTTAGCAAATAAAGAGGAGGGCATTTATACAGTGGAAACAAGCACAAAAATAGGTTGCCTGTCTTGTCTATATGCTTTTAGGGTGGTAAATTAGTATAAAATGAAAAATAAATATACAGCAATAATGTAAGTTTGAAAATTTATAGCAGTTGATTAAAAAAGTGAGGTAATAATATGTCAAAGAGACATAAAAATGATGAAATGCCACTAAGCTTTTGTGTGGGGATCTTAGTTTTTGGTCTTTTATTGCTTATTTTAGGCTTGAAGGGTTTGACATTCAAAGTAGAGATGTCTGAGTGGGAAAAAACGCAAGGTATTATAATAAGCTCGAAAATAAAGGATGTTAGCACATCGGGAAAATATCAGATCAATGCAAAATTTGTTCCAGAAATTACCTATAAATATTTAGTTAATTCACAAGAGTTTGTTTCAGGAAAATTTGCCAATATCTATATATCGTACGGAAGTCGTAATGAATTAGAAAAAAAGATGAAGGCAATAAAAGTTGGAGATGAAGTAGAAGTATTCTTTAATCCTAATAATCCCAAACAAGCATTTTTAGTGATCGAGAAGCCGTCAATTACTACAGTGTTTGTTTTTCTGGGCTTTGGTATTGCTACGATCATTTTAGGAGTGCTGGTGTTATTAACTAGGCTTAAAGTGTTCAAATAAAGATTGATTGCTAGAATTTTATCGGAAGGTAAAAAATGGAAGATCGAATAGTCGAACTGGAAAAAAAGATATCGTTCCTTGAACATTCTATTGAGGAGCTTAATGATGTTATTCTTGATCAACAGAAAAAGATTGCCGATCTTGTGCTCCGTACGGATGCTTTTAAAGAACACCTGAAGAATGAAAGCTTTGTCAAAAATTATGAAGATGAAGAGCTGCCGCCACATTATTAAAAATGATAGATATTCCGGATACAATATTTTCTAAGAATGAAAAAGGCGAATGTTTATGCTTTAAATGCCGGCAACCGGTAGATATTTGTGTTTGCCCGTCCTTTGACCCGAATAAACCAAAGGTAGATTTATATAGGCCTGTTTTAAAGGTTGATAAAGAATGCCGCAAGGGTAAAGTGGTGGTTCTTATTGAGGGGTTGCCTGATGATAAAGTTTATCTTAAAGAATTGGCTAAGAAATTAAAAATTAAGACAGGTAGCGGAGGGACTTATTTTATAATTGATAATCAGGGTGTTATAGAGATACAGGGCGAAAAAAAGGAAATTATTAAAGAAGTATTAAGAAGTGAAGGTTTAACAATAAATTAATTTTTCGGAGGGCGAATGGGAAAGTTAAATGATATCATCGAATGGCAGGAATTTGGAAGTGAATATAGGATGTATATCCGTCATCATTGGGGGGCAGATGAGAAAGTCAATATCCGTATGACTTTTGAGGATGTTACTCGTGATAAGGTCACTGAGATCAATATCCCCCATACAAAGGTGAAGCAGTTCTTAAATACTGTTAATGGTCAACTTCTCTCAAGGAAATATGATATAAATGTTTAAGGAGGAAATTGGATGAAATTTTGCCGAGAATGTAAGCATTCTGTAAGTGAACAGGCCTTTACTTGCCCGCAATGCGGAGCCCCATATCCTTATAAAGAGAAATGGGATGGATGGGGTCTTGAATATAAATCCGAGGCTATGATAGGTGATTGGCCGTTGGTGCATGTATCATTTAAATACAGGTCAAACATGATGCCGGTTCCAGCCAGAGGTATTATTGCCATTGGTCAATTCGGAATAGGGATAATAAATATTTCCCAGTTTGGTGTTGGAATAGTGAGTATTGGCCAATTTACTGTTGGGGTCTTTGCTCTTGCCCAGTTTGCTCTTGCGTATTCATTGATTGCCCAAATAGGAATCTATATTCATTATGGTTTTGGTCAGGCAGTTTGGAGTTTGTTGGAGTTGATAAGATAATCGCTTAATGTCTAAGGAACAAAGCGCTAATAGGCCTTATTTCTGTTTATAGCATAAAGTCTAACTATCGTTATCTGGATCTATCAATATTAAAGGAAATAATTGCTATGAAAAAGAACGTATTACTTGTTGGGGTTGGAGAGATGGGAGGGGTCTTTGCACGTGGATTTCTAAAGATAGGCTATGCAATACATCCAGTCCTGCGCGATATGTCAATAGAAGATGTCGCAAAGGAGGTTAAGGAAATTGAAGCAATTATTGTCGGTGTAGGAGAAAAGGATATAGATCCAGTCTTAGAGATCGTCCCCAGAAAATTTCAGGATAAATTGATATTATTACAAAATGAACTATTGCCTCATAGCTGGAAGAAGCATGGGATTGAAGATCCGACGGTGATATCTGTTTGGTTTGAAAAAAAGAAGGGGCAGGATTATAAAGTGCTAATCCCATCCCCTGTTTATGGGCCAAAAGCCTCTCTTGTAAAACAGGCCTTGGAATCTATAGATATTGCAGTAACAGAATTAGATGACGAGCAGCAACTTTTGTTTGAGCTGATAGTGAAAAATGTTTATATTCTTACAACAAATATTGTAGGATTAGAAGTCGGCGGAACCGTTGGCGAACTTATCACTGAGAATTCGCAGCTAACAAGAAGCGTAGCGGATAATGTTATGGACCTTCAGTTCAAATTGGCGGGTCAGGTCCTCGATAAGGAAGATATCTTTAATGCTATGATAAGGGCATTTGAAGGTGATCTGGATCACAAGTGTATGGGGAGGTCTGCACCTGGAAGGTTAGAGAGGGCATTAAAGTATGCTGATGAACTTGATATAAGCGCTGTTTCGCTTCGCAAGATATATGAGAATTATAAAATAGAATAGCCTGTAAAATATTTTAGGCTTTAATTACCGTGCCTTTTGGGATCACGGTTCCTTTGCTGATTACAATAATACCATCCCTTGTGGAATAAAGGTCTCCGTCAAAATCATGTTCGTTGTTAACAGTACCTTTTATTACCACATCATCCTCAATAATAACATTCTTATCAATTATAGCCTGCTCGATGTGAACGTTTTTTCCTATCTTAGGTTTTTTTACAATACCATCTATGTTGTTCTCATAATAGTCGTTGCCCATGATAATGCTATGGGAAATATTTGTTCTTTTATCAATTACGCTCCGTATGCCAATTACAGACTTTTCAATGGTGGCTTCCTCTATTAAGCTGCCCTCTGATATCAATGAGCTCTTTATATTGGAATTCTGGATCTTGGCTGCGGGTAAAAACCGGGGGTGAGTGAAAAAGCTTTTTCCCTCGATGTAAAGATTTAATTCCGGTACAGGATCAGTTAGCTTCAGATTTGCCTCAAAGAATGATTTTATGGTCCCAATATCCTCCCAGTATTCATTGTATGGATAATGGAAGGCATTTCCGGTGTTGATAGATTGAGGGATGATCTTCTTTCCGAAGTCGCTATCATCAAATTCTGTCAGGACTTTTAATAGAAAATCTTTCTTGAAAAAGTAATTTCCGGTTGAAGCCATGAACTGGCCATGTTTATTCTTAAAGCCTTCAACTAATTTTAGGTCGTTTGGTTTTTCAATAAGTTTCAAGATCCTATCATTTTTATCAGTTTTAATTATGCCCATTCTATGAGCTTCGCTATCGGCAACTGGGTGGCCTATTATCGTTAGGTCAGCTTGAGAATTCTTGTGGAAATCATATATTGGCTCAAAGTCCATTGCGCATAATTGGTCTCCGGACAGGATCAAAATATCCTCAACACGCAGGTTCTTAAAATATCTTATCGAGCGTCTTACTGCATCAGCTGTGCCCTGGTACCAGGCATTGCTTGTTAATGTTTGTTCGGCTGCCAGTACCCTTACAAAGCTGTCTCTTAACATGTCCATGCGGTAGGTATCAAATATATGCCTGTGAATACTTTCAGTCATGAACTGGGTTAAGATATAGATTTGATCTATCCTGGAGTTTAGGCAATTGCTGATCGGTATGTCAATAAGGCGATATTTGCCCCCAAGAGAGATTGCCGGTTTGCATCTTAGTTTTGTTAATGGGTAGAGGCGGGAACCTTTTCCCCCGCCAAGGATAATTGCTAAGATTTTATTTCTATACATTTTATAACCTTTTCTTCAAGTTTAAATCTAAAAATTAATGTTCAAGATAGGTTACAATGAAGAACAAATAAAAACAACTGATTTCTATGTAAACAGTATTTATAAATGTCCTATATGTTTCTTCTGTATGAAAAAAGCTGCTCTATCATGTTAAGCTGCTGCCGTAGAATTATTATAATTCTGGAGCCTGCTAGGGCTTATAATTCGGTCAAAGACGTCAGCCTTTTCCTTTTGTGCTTGATCCTTATAGAGCAAGCGCCCTCTAAGGATTTCTTTGGCGTGGGGCATCAATCCGAATTTTATTATAGCTCTCCATAGCGGGTCGACTTTCCATAAACCTATGTTATAGGCCATGCGTTTTAATGCTCCATCTGTTCCTAGAGCGCGGTTGATGATGGATCCATAACTGTAAAATTCTTTAATGGTGCGCTGGTGTCCTTCTTCAAGCTCCTGAGGGGACATTCTTTTTGGTTGAAAAACTGCGTGATAAACATCGTAAAGCGACCAGTTCTTATGAAGAAGTCTTCCGGAACTTTCCATTTGTGTGAACACCGGAGTTCCGGGCAAAGGGGTAAGAATGTGAAGAGAAGCCGTTTCTAATTTATTTTTTATCCCGAACTCAATTGTTCGGTCGAAGATATCCGCGTCGTCATTATCGAACCCGAAAACAAAGCTGCTGTTTATCATGATGCCTGATGCATGGATCACTCTTATTGCTTCTTCATAATCAGTTACGGCATTCACATTTTTGTTCACGCTCTTCATGCTTTCAGAAGAAAGAGATTCAAATCCTATAAAGAGGCTGCGGCATCCGGATTCATAGGCCTCTTTGAGGTATTGAGGGTCTTTGGCGACATCCAAGGATGCTGCAGATTGCCAGGTGATTCCTCTGCCTTTAAGAGAATGGAATAATTGTCGGCAGTAACTTTTGTTTGCAAGAAGATTATCATCCAAAAAGAAAACAAGACCGTCTTGGACATCATCTAGCTCCTCTTCAACTTTGGATATGGGCCGTGTTTCATAATAATTCTTTCCCCAGAATGTGGATTTGTAACAGAAATCACAGTGATGCGGGCAGCCTCTTGAGGTAACGATCGTATTGCGCAAGAGATATGCCTTCGGGTTCATCAGGTCCCTTCTGGGCTTTGGAACAAGGGCAGCAGAGCCGGTGCATTCGCCCTGATAAAATTTACATAACCTGCCTTTTTCGAAATCATCCAGTATTTTATTCCATACGGTTTCAGCCGGACCTATGCAAACAGCATCTGCATATTGTGCTGCTTCATGGGGAAGGGAAGTTGCGTGTAATCCGCCCATAATTATTTTGGCGCCTCTTTCTCTATATTTGTCTGCAAGTTCGTAAGCACGATAGGCAGATGAAATGTATGTCTGTATAGCAACAATATCCACATGCTCATCAACATCAGAGGATTCAACATGTTCGTCTCTTACGATCATTTTATATTTATCTTGAGGTGTCATTCCTGCAAGGGTCAATAAGCTCAATGGAGGAAAACGGGAATACTTGATCTTTCGGTAACCTTTTGTTTGGGATGAAGTAAGTGCTGGCAGGATGAATAGTATTGTTTTTTTCATGATATTTGCCTTTCTTTTTTAGCTGTGCTATTTCTATCCTCAGTGTATTACAAATATAATACACTAATACACCTTTAGCAAGGGTATTTGCAAAAAAAACAAGAATTTTTATGCTATTTATGACATTTAGAGTTATAAGATGCTGCAACACATTAATATATATCAAACTACAGTTAACAGAGACTTTCTGTTTTTATGGATAAATACACTGAAAAGAGTATTGTTATGTTTAAAAAGGCGATATTATGCGACCAATCATTAAACTTGCTTCCTTTATATTGTTCTGCTAGTATTTTTAGTGAATTCACAAAGACGAATTACCAAATTAAGGATATAGATAAATGAAAAAGATAATTTTAATGATGTTTTTATTTGTTCTTTCAATGACTTTTTTTACTTGTAGCTTGGTTTGTGCGATGACTACTGATGAATATACTGATAAGGCTTATGCTCTTATTGAAGAACAGAGATTTGATGATGCATTGGAATTGCTAAAGGAGGCTTATGAACAAGATCCTGGGAACATTGGCTTAGTTTTTGCCTTTGCAGAAGTTTATCACAATAAAAAAGAGTATTATGGCGCCATAATGAATTATTTGAATATTATAAGCGCTATTGAGGGCCAGGGAGAGGAGGCTCCCGGTCAGATACATCATAATTTGGTTGATGCATATAATGAAATAGCGCAACTGCATTATTTTACAGAAGATATTTGTCTTAGGATCATTTATCATGCTGAGAAAGTCTTTGAATTAACGCCGGAAGTTGCAGGTGACCCAAGGTATATAGAGTTCTTGCGAAAAACTATCGGGCATTATGAAATTGCAAAGACAGGAGCAAGAATGTTAGAGGAAGGCGGTGATGGGGAAGAATTTGATCTGCCTGTTGATGTTGTAAGTGAAGAGAAAAGATCGTTATATATAGAAAAGGCAAATAAGCGTCTTTCTGATTTTGATTTACAGCAGAGGGAGGATGAATACAAAACTGCTGTTAGCAATTTGGCTGTTTCAGATATTGTCGAAGTATTGAAAAAGAAAGAACAAGAGATAAAGACCATACATTTTAAAGTCATCATAGATAAGGGGTCTAATGAGAGCGCAATTGATGAGATTTATTACAAAAGCCCTGACAAGTTTAAGGCTGTGCAAAAAGATGCAGACAGCATAATCATAGACGATAAATATTATGTTATAGATAGGGCAACAAATAAAATAGTAGATGAGAAAGCTTTTGATCTTCAGCAGGCAGATATGCTAAAAGCCCTATACTTGCCGAATTTAGAATGGGTATCAAATTATTATGATCTTGAGGTCGAAGCATTTAAACAGGTGCCTGATTTTCTTAGTAAATTTTATGGATCGGCTATTTCGCCAGACCTTTATTTGATAACAGCAAAGCTCAAGGAGAATACAGATAGCCCTTATTATCCATCGGTTATTAAGCTTGAATATTATATTGATATTAAGTTTGGCGTAGCTATTGCCATTCGTGAATTCTGGCCGGGGATATTGGGGAGCGGACAAACGCACGAGGTATCAAGGGAACATTTGGTTAAGAGCGTGGAGGAGTTTCCAAAGGGAAGCGGGATATTCTTGCCTGACCAGGTAGAGATAAAGGGAAAAGCCAAAGAGCTCTCCGGGGTAAATGAATTCTTGCTCATAGTGCTTTTAAGTTTAAATGAGGATATAGATGATGAAGAGTTTAGTGTTGAAAGTTACAGAACAAACGAATAGAATATCTCGATAATGAATAAATAAAAAGGAGAGATTCATGGGTGGAGGCTGTTGTGATAAAAATCAAAAGGAAAAAGATGCTAAGTTGGTTAATACTCAATTCCCGAAGTTGAAATTTACTGTTATAAAGAATGATAATAATTTCTGCTACCATAATTATAAGGTAGGTGATGAGTTCATTCTTGATGATTTTACCCATGCTCCGGAACATTTTTGTTTAGGCATAGCTCATGCAGCTTTTCCATGTATGCATGCCCTGACTTTTGGAGGGCGTTTCCTTTTTATGGAAAATATGGCATCTATAAATACAACATGTCCTGATGGCGGAAAAATGGCATTTAAGATTGAGCTGCTCGACAAGGAAGGGAATGTTGTTCTTGATCCGCAGAAGGAAAAACCAAAAGGTCCTAAGCCAAAGAGAATGGAGATCGAGGTTGAATATAGTGATAATACTTGTTCTTATGGATATAAGGAAGGCGATAAATGGGAGGTAAAGGGCTTGCAAACACCTGGAGGCTTTTGCGGGGCTGCATACCATTTATTATTTCCTGTTTTGTTTGAAATGAATTTCGGGGCTAAATTTGACTTTGAAAAAGATCCAAACTGTAAAACAGGCACTACTTGTCCTGACGGAGGTAAGGTTAAGTTTAAAGTGAGAAGATTAGATTCTGAAGGATAGTTATAGCAATGATCAGTTAATAGATGACAGAGAATAAGGGGGTTTTATAGGGCCTTTTTATTTGCCTTAGATGCATACTTAATATAAGCTATACTTGAAGTAAATATAATAGGAAGGAATGGAATATGGATGAAAGAAGGATGTCTAAGAGGCTGAATATTAATTTACCTGCAATTTTCAAGAATCTTGATGTTGATAACGGAGAAGAGAAATCTACGGTTGTAAATGTTAGCTACGGTGGCATCGGATTTATTGTAGATGTTAAAGTTAATGTTGGGCAGCATGTTGAACTGGATGTACAACTTGAAGATGAGGGTATTGTTCGCTTGCAGACTATTGTTGTTTGGATAAGTAATGATCAAAATAATGCTGAAGAGTTTGCATATGGTGTAAGGATATTGAATTTTGGATGTGATGATGCGGAAAAATTTATCAGGTTTTGCGACCTAAGACTTTATAACCCTCCTTCGCAATATTAGTGTTCTAATGGAGAGCAACTGTGGCAGATTTTGTTGTGGTAAAATATTTCTTAAATAGGCATTATGCGGGTTTAGCCCAAGGATTGCTTGGAGATGGGAACGTTGAGAGTTTTATCGATGCTGATGATTGCGGAGGATTGAGGCAGGGCATGTCTATTGGGAGGATCCGATTGCTGGTTCCTGATTTTCAATTGGAAAGAGCGAAGGAATTGCTTGAAGTCTTGGATGTTGAACAAGAATAAAATGAATCGCTGTAATTATTGGGAAGTAATTGATCTTAGTAAAGATCATCAAGCGAATTTTTGAGATTATAACAAAATCATATTTTGTTTCCCTCGTAAAAGAAGTTTTGCCTTTCCTCAAAGGTATGATAAAGAATTATTAAAGATGCTCCAGTCCCCTATGCCGGAATTAAATCAAATTTAAAAAATGTGTTCAATTAGGAGAAGAAGTTGGTTTTATATGAATATTGATAGGTTGCTATTAATAAAAGTATTTACTGTTATTATCAGCTTTTGCCCTTTTGAAGCTTGTGCAGATATGCTTTATTTGAACAGTGGGGAGAGCGTTGAAGGTGAAATAGTTGAATATACGGATCAATATGTAAAAATTGATAATGGAACAGGTGTTGAGATCACCTATTTTGAAGAAGAGATTATGTCCATTGAAGGTCGACCAAAGAATAAAATTGATAAATATAGCGATAAGGTTTCAGGACAGTATCACCAATTATTGATAGAATGGTTGAAGGGTTCGCAAGATCTGCGTACTGGTTTTCCGGTCAGTTTTTCAGTGCTCCCGCAATATAAAAAAGAGATTTATGGCCGTATGTGTGGGTCTGAATCAGTTACGGGTATCATAGAGAGAATGATAGTTGAAGAAGGGGTATCGGTTTATGATACGGCAGTATATCAAATGGTTCTTTCTATGCGCGGAGGGAAAAATGATCTAGAAAGAGCATATCGTCCAGTAGCTGTTTATTGGAAGGGGAGTTTGGGTGAGCTTAAAAATATCCGCGCAGGAGGAGAACCAGGACAGGCATTTATTTATGATACAGATAAACGGGATGCTGTTTCATCTGACCTGACAAGAGAGGGGGAGAGGGGTTTTGTATTTAGGATATTTAATGCAAAGGGAAAATATAATACACAGGACCCATTAGACGGAAAAACGAGATATGATGATTTCCCGAATTGGCCGACTGTTCATTGGGAAGACTGGAAGCCCATTGCTGGTGAAAATGCTTGGATAGTATTGGCTGCGCTGCAGTTGTACCATAAGAAGTATTTTGATCCTGATGTAGGGGCTTATAAAAAGAATAATGCGATAGAGCTAAAGCTTGCTGAAGAAATTGCCAGAGCTGCTATTTTACTGCAAGCGGAGAATGGCGGGATTAGGATGGCTCCGATAGGGACTTTTTGTAACCTTATCGGAATAGATAATGAAGGGGACCCGGCATATATTGAAAAGCAGTTAAATGAATTTGCTCACAAGCAGAACGGCCATAGCAAAGATGGCTCAGCTGGGATTGTCGGCAATATGTCCCCTCTTAAGAGGTGGTACTATTATGAGATATCATCAGAGAATAATATTTCCTGGAATGCCGCTTTTAGGATGCTCTATAAGATCACGGGTAACCCTATATATAGAGAAGCACAGAATAGGACAATGGAATATTTAAGAAGTGTATGGGATGTAGATGGAAATGTTTTTTATCAGGGCGCGCATTTTAAAGAAGGGGAATGGATCCCTAGCAGGGAATATTTTGCTACGGATGTTCAGGCTTGGGCTATTGTCAGTCTTGGGCCGCAAAGGATAGATGAATTGTTCGGGGAAGGTTCTTCATATCGTATTTGGAAAAAAACCAAAGAATATTCAGGTGCATATAATGGATTTGGTTATTTAAGCGGCGTAGGCTTTACAAAAGAGAAAGATCGGATATGTATAGAATGGACTGCCGGGGCTATTATGGCCACAAGGGCGCTTGCAGAATATTATCAAGATATCAATCCTATATGGGCTGATGAATGTCAGAAAGATTCTGAATCTATGCGTGATGGGATTGAAGCGTTCAGGTATAAATATTCTGAAAATAAAGCAGCTTATTCATATTCTTCAAAAAGAGGCTGGATTCCTTTTGGCTGGTTTTCTCATGAGCCTGAAGTTCTAAGCCTTGTATCAACTTCATGGGTTGTTTTGGTGGATGCGAATTATAATCCATTTTTCCTGCATTAACAGTGAAATGACATTGATTGTCCCTGTCTTGAAAAAAATCTGAAAGATTTCCGCCCAGTGTAATTTGCTAATGGTATACTTGTATTTGCTGAGAGAAAATTCTTATTAAACAGTATTATAGGAATTTATAGCCTTACTTTATTTACGGGATTATTTTATGAATAAAAAAAAAGCGATACTTTATTCAATTATTCTATTTGAGCTTGTATCCGTATTTAATTTGAGGAGATCTATTGATGCTCAGCGTAAAGTCGCTAGGATAGAATATTTGCCTCCTAATGCAAATGTTTTAAGGTTAGCCGCGAACGAATCATCACAAAAAGAGATTGAGATATTTCTTAACCCGCCGGTAGAATTTGATTATTTATCTAAAAAAGAAATTTATGATTTGAGAAAACAATATGTCGCTCAGCATAAGGACCTAGTTCAAGGTGACTATGAGCCTTTAGACGCTGTTTTTGGGAGAATAGAAGACGGAAAGCCCTGGTGGGGATTAAGAGGCCAATTTTGTTATGGAAACGGAGACAGGAGCATTGATGGCTTATCTGAGGAATCGCGTTTTATTGCAAATCCATTCCACCTGCTTTATTTGATCGAAGGCAAGGCTTATATAAAGGAGCCATGCTTTCCTGTTTATCCCACGCCATATAAACTGTTATGGTCGATCAATGAACCAAAAGCGGTTGCAAAATATAATTTGTCAGAATTCTATAAAGATAAAGATTTTGTCGGGCATTATCGTTCTTATGATAGCTTTGTTTTTGAGAGGATGAATGCGATTGATTTTGGATACAATTATATTTTTATTGATCCCTCTCGTTCAAAGAAAGTCAAGCCGATATCAGACAGCAGGGTATTAAAGGAGGTCTGTTATCTTAGAGGATTTATTCATCTAGGTGGAAGCTGTGGATATCCTGGAAAATGCAACAATGGAAGCCCTTATCAGCCAGAATTATATTTTCAGATAAGTGAGCTACCCGCTAAGGTTTATTGCAAATTGTGGAAAAAACGCCCTAACAGTAAAAACGACAAAGCGGATTTTATTTTTGTTGTAGAATTAGACTAAATAACAATATTTTTGAAATGCTTAATAAGAGGGAGCTGAAATGCAAGAAGATTTTAAACAAGAGATAACTTTTAGAATTTCAGAAATACTCAAGGATGCTTTCCGTATTTGGAGGGATAATCTTGTTCCTTTTTTAATGATTTCAGCCACAGGTTTTGTCTTGCAGATTTTGTCTTTCCCTGGTCTTGGCTTGATTGATAAGTTGCCAAGCTTGTGGGTATATAGGGCTTTAGGATTTGCTCAGGCTATAATTTATTATTGTATGACAGCATTTTTGCTGTTTTATATATTTCAGAAGATAAATGGCCTGGAAACCACATTCACGGAAGTACTGGTAAACATAAAAGGTAAACTTCTTAAATATATCATCGTTACAGGCTTGTTGAATATTATTCTTGTCCTTGGTTTTATTCTTTTAGTAATACCTGGTGTATTCATGATGATCGTATTTGGGTTTGTCGGTCTTATAGTATTATTTGAACACGCCAGCATAACGGAGTCATTTAAGGAAAGTTTTAAACTTGTCGAAGGATATTTTTGGCAGGTGTTTGGATTAAGCCTTACAGTTCTTTTGATGTATATTCCTGTTGTTATTATTTTAAGCATATCTCCAAATTATTTGATGAATGTTGCGGCACAAATAATATTTACTCCATTGATTTGTTCGGTTTCAGTTTATGCATTTGTAAAATTAAAGGAAATCAAAGTGCAAAGGACTTATGCCAGGGAGATTTCCCTGGACCCTAAAAGAGATAAAAGAGAGATAATTATTTTCGGACTGGTATTGGCTTTAATATATTTAGCAGCGTACTTTGTGTTTAATGCAATGTTCCTCGGAGGAGGGAAAACCTGCCCTCTTTCAAGTAAATTAGAATATAATAAGGCGGCAGATTTTGAAGCCCCCAAATTAATGTCGATGGACCCGAACTCGAGTATTATTGAGGAAGAGCCTTTCATTATATATGTTCCAAGTAAAATAGATCTAAAGAAGAAATACCCTCTTGTGGTTGCGCTATCCCCTAATGCAGATGCAAATTCTATGCTTAATGCGCTAAAGAATGCCGCTGAAAAGAACAAGTGGATAGTTTATGCCTCTAAGGAATTTAGAAATAATGTGACAATGACAGAGCAGCTCTTTAGCTTGATGGTAAATTTAGATTGGGTAAACACAAATCTTCCGGTAAAAGAGTCTCAGATCATTGCTGCGGGCTTTTCTGGAGGCGGAATGGGAGCGCACGCATTTGCCTATCATTATCCTGACACGGTAAGAGGAGTTATTGTTAATACGGGTATGTTGCATGATTATTATATGAGCCCGAGGGAATCAGAAAGGTATCCGAGAGAAAAGAAGGCTGTTTTAATAGCCAGTCCAACAGATTTTAGGTATGAAGAAATGATAAGAGATAAAGAGTTCCTGGAAGGGTTTGCCTGGGATGTAAAATGGATCGAATTTGAAGGAGGGCATAAGATCGCAACAGATAAAGAGTGGGAGGCTGCTGTTGAATGGCTGGATGATCAGATGAACAGGGGGCAAAGAGAGTATGGGGATGTTCCTGCGGTTCAAGAGGAAGTCAAATTGACAAAGAATGGAAAAGTACAGGACTATTATGATGACGGGAAATTGCTTAACGAGCTTTATTATGTTGATGGCAAGCGCCATGGTGAATACAAAGCTTATTACAGAAGCGGCGTTTTATGGACTGAAGGAAATTATGTTAAAGACCTCAAGGAAGGGCTTTTTAAAGTTTTCAATGAGGATGGAAGCTTGCAGACTGAGATCAATTATTCTAAAGGTAAATATCATGGGCAGTCTAAACTGTATGATGAAGATGGCTTGCTTGAATTTGATGACCTTTATGAAGAAGGACAAATGGTCAGCCGCTTGAGATTCAACAAGGAAGGTGTTTTGAAGCAATCAGTAAATTTTAGAAAGGGAAAAAAGCATGGAAAAGAATATTTATACCGCGCTGAAAATATACTTGAGTGGGAGATGAATTATGATATGGGTATGCTTCAAGGGATAACAAAGTATTATGATGAAGATGGTGATTTGCAGTGGATCATGAATTACTCTAAGGATGAGCGTGACGGGCAGACTATTATGGTAGATAAACAGGGTAAAATTATTATGGAATATATTTACTCCAATGGAAGACTTAAGAATTATTGGAGCGTTGAATGGCAGAAGTTCAGCAGGAATATGCGTGAGTTCTTTGAAGTGTTTGAAAAGAAGAAGATCCAAGCAGAGTAGTCTTCTCCATGCATGTAGGAAAAATTTTAAATGAATAAAAAAGGATAGGCTAAAACATGAATGTTAAGAAGACAAAAGACCTGCTGTTGTTCTATGAAGAGTTGTCATCGATGATAACGGGGGGGTTGGCCATAGTTGAATCTTTGGGGTTTCTTCGAAAAGAGGGGAATTTTTCTCAGGAGATCATGAGCGCGATATGCCATATCGAAAAGGACGTTGTCGAAGGCGCTACGTTGTCGGAAGCTTTAAAAAAACATGTTTTAATCTTTCCTCAATGGCATGTTGTTTATATTAGTGCCGCAGAGAAAAGTGGGAAGTTGGCTCAAGCGTTATCCGACCTTTGTGTAATAATGTTTAGGCAGTTTGATCAAAGAGAAGAGTTGAAAAAATCTTTATTTTGGCCAAAAATATATTTCATCGTTTTTGTTATGATCTGTCCGTTTCAGGATTTAATTGCTGTCGCTGTAGCATTGTTCCAGGAGGATGGCTTTGGCGTAGCTATAATCCAATATTTCTGGGCTTTGTTTTATATATTGCTATGGTTTATGCCGATTTTGTTTCTCAGGTTTGTATATGATTTTTTGAAGGATGATCAGGACTGCAAAATGACAATGGATAGGATGTTGTTGTATATACCTTTTGTAAGCAAGCTTTTAAGGACATTGTCTTTATATCAATTTTTACAGACATTGGCGATCCTTAACAAAGCAGGGCAAAGCCCTTATCTAACATGGAATATCGCATCAGAAGTTTGCAGTAATAAATGGATAGGGTCTAAATTAAAAGAAAAAGGTGATCTGTTTCGAACTGGCATTGATTTTGCAAGCGTATTTAGCCAAACCGAGCAGTTTTCTCCTAAGATGATAAGCCTGATAAAAGTCGGCGAAAAAAGTGGCTCAACAGCTGACATGCTGAAGAAATGTGCTTTTTTTTATGAGAGAGAATATGAAAGGTATTTGAATGTTCTTGGAAAGGTTTTACCGAAGTTTGCTTATTTGGCTTTGTCAGCCCTGATCCTTTTTACTGTCATGTCAGGAATTTTTAAATATGTTACCAAAATGATAAATTCAATGCCTTCAATATTTTAGTCCGGATTTTATTAATAAAGAATTTTAGTTTAAAGATCGAAATATTAGCTAGTGCCTTATGATCAATGAAAACAGGAAGTCTAGAAGCCTTTATGAAGCAGCAGTGTTTATTATTGCCTCTATTGTTGCAATTTACCTGTCAAAGATCCTCTTTTACATAAATTGCTGGCCAACGGATTCCTGCAGTCTTTATATCCCTGCCGCGAGAAGGCTTTTTGAGCCGCCATTTTTTTTGTCCCAGGTACACAATCTTTTTGAAACTGACCTTACTGCCTTAGCTATGTTCGGTAAGGAGTATTTAATCCTCGGAATAGCAGTATTTCAAAATATTTTAGGTGATTGGCAGAGCCTGTATCCAAACATATTGTTTTTGATCATTGTTAACTATATTGCATCGTTGATGGTTTACTTTGTTATAAGCAATTTCTTTAACAGGTATATCGGATTTTTAGGATTTATCCTTTATGCGATGACATTTTGGCCTTATCAATATGTTCTTCAAGGGGCGCATCAGCCGCTTGTCTTTATGAATTTTCTCCTAGCGGTTTATTCTATACAAACTTCAGACAGAAGATATTTAAGATGTTTTGTCTCCGGATTGTTTTTAGGCCTAATGTTTTTTTCTTCACCGACAGCAGCTGTCTATATGCCTTATTATTTAGGTATTGTTTGCTATTATTTTATTTATAAGCTGTCTGAAAGAGATGCTAAAAATAATGTATTCTGTTTCTTGTCAGCTTTGGCGGGATTTTTATTGGTTTATATTGTTTTTACTTATCCATACCCGGTTCTTACCATAGAGTATTTTCTTAAGGTGGTCAGCTTTAGTAGGTTGAAAAATAATTTCATTGTGTTTCGTGGTGCGAACGCAAAGCATTTTCTTGTGCCAGAGATGTTTCGTGGAGGCGGAATTGTCTGGATCGTGAAATACTTTTATGCGTGCATGCCAACTTTGTTGTTTTTTTATGTTGCAAGTATTCTAATTTTGATCAGGCGGGCAATGCAGCAAACAAAAATATGGATCATCTTGTTCTTTAATTTTTGTGCTTTCGCTATTGTTGAGATGTCACAAGTTGCCCAATTTGGCAGGAATTATTTTTCTTACTATTTTGGGTTTATATTCATTATTTGTTATGCATGTTTTCTGTGCAAGAATGGGAAAGATGAAAAAAAGAGGCCGGGCTATTGGGGGCTATTGCTGGGTTGTTTGCTTATAGTCCATGTAATATTTAATGCCTGGATATTCTTCGGGGATGTTTTGCCTTCGAGGTTAGCGACAACTAAAATTTACAAATGGTTAATTGAGCGCGATATCAAGCAGGTATATGTTTATGGCGATCATATTTATAAAAAAAATGTCTATGATGTCATGAACAACCCTAAACAAAAAAAGAAAATAGAATTTAAGGCCATTAATTCAATTAATGACATTTCAGACGGTTATATGATTATTCCGCCTGTTACAGGAAAGTCAGTTTGGTCCAATTGTATACCTGATGATTATGATAATGATGAATATTTTAACAAAATATTCGGGTCAAGCCGTTGGAAAGATTCTATTGTGGCGGAATTTAAGGCAATGCCGTCAAGCCGCATATGGACACAAGAAGAAGAGATATGTACATATAGGGACCTAATATTGCATCAGATTGATGCTCAAGACAGGTTCAAGGGTAATGTTTGGATCATTGATGCGAAGATGTTGAAAGCTGGCCTGCAGGATTAAGAGCTATTTTTGCTTTTCTGTTCCCAGACAATCTTTGGCGCAGATAATCTGCGGCAGCCAGAACTTCGTTTATTGCCTTATATTTAGTTTCCGGACGGTAATAAGATTCGCCATACCCTCCAAGATCGAAAGTCAAGGCTGCAATGTTGTTTTCTGCCAAGGGCTTAGCCATTATTGTCATGTATTCTTTATTGACAATAACGCCATGGACTAAACCCACACCCGCATTAAAATCATTTTTGGGGAAGAACAGGGTGCCTTTTAACGTATGGCCGGTTTGGGAATTGAATGATTCGTGCTCGGACTTTATTGCGGCAGGAGAGAAGATGACTAATAAAAGCCCTTAAATAGAAATAAGTAATGCTAATATTAAGACGAGGTATTTTTTCATAATAAAAAATAGAGATAAATCTACTTTTGAAAAATTTTGCTTTGTATAATATTATCTATTAGAGTTAAGAAGAATTCTTGATATATTTTAACTTTATTTTTGGCATATAAGGGTTTTTAAAAGATAACAATATAATTAATTATCAGTCAAGAAAGGATGTTCCCATGGAAATAAACTTTATTGTTGCAACAGGTATGAATTTATTGATTAATCTGCTTTACACGATCCTTGCTTTGTTTATTGGTGTTTGCGGAATGAAATTTGTCGATAATAAATTATTAAAGCAAATAGACCTTGAAAAAGAAATTAAAGAAGGAAATATCGCTGCAGCAATCTTTGCCTCAACTCTTGTTATTTTTGTGGCTATTATTGTGGCTGCAGGTTTTAAGGGTTGATACAGTGCGATCGTATAGGCATAAAAAAGGGGAAATAGGCCTTGGAACTTTAGTCTTGGTTATTTTATCATTCATGGTGTTCTTATTATTTCTGAATGCTAAGAGTGAAGACCCTGTGGATTTATCTCAAGAGTATGATTACTTTGCGGATATAGCTAAAACTGGCCAAGAATTGCCCAGAGAGGGCAAGGTGATTCCCCTTGATAAATACGGCATAGAGAGGGATTATACGTTAGTACCAAACGACTTGGGATTCATTAAAAAATATGATCAAGGGGTAGAAAATTTTACTTACATGGGTCCCGGAATTGATGGAAAGCTCAGGGCTGCAAATTCTTATTTAGTTGGCTATGCACCATTTGAAACTGATCAGTTGTGGGTTCCGCTGGTGACTTTATCGAACAGATTAAAGTATAAAAGTGATTTTTCGTTATTTTCGAGAAGGCAGGATGCCTGGCAGACTTCCAGGCAGGCTTACAGGATCAAAAAAGGTGATTGCGAGGATCATTCAATATTGCTCGCTGACTGGTTAATTGAAATGGGCTATGATGCGCGTGTTGTGATCGGTGAACAAAATTGGAGCGGCCATGCCTGGGTAGTTTTATTTAAAGATGGCAGGCAGCACTTGATCGAAGCTACAAAGAAAGATGTGACGCAGAAGTTTAGTCCTGTCCGTAATAAATTCTCTTATAGCCCTTATGTGATGTTTAACAGGGAGTCTTTCTGGAGAAATTCAGGGAGCAAGTATACTGCGTCTTATTCGTCGGGTAGTTGGAAGAATATCTCAAGATTTGAAGTAGATGGATATATAGAAGAACCGGATTGGTGAGCCTGGGCAAAAAATTTGTTATAGCTTGGAAAAATGTTATACTTTTTAATAGAGAAAGAGCATTTAGCAGGCTCAAGCATTGATCAAGGTAAACCATTCGGAAGGATGGGGCACAAAGCTATAGGGCCCGACGGTATAATCCGGGGTAGCCAGTTGCCGAAGATTTGAGCAATGGGAATTGTTTAAAACTTATCCTTCTGAAGGATAAGTTTTTTTATTAGGGAAGAAAGGAAAAATGAAAATATCAGGAAATAATAAAGGCATGACATTGGTGGAGGTCATGATGTCTATTATGATCCTGGTCCCGCTTTTTGCTGGAGTAATGATAGGGTATGTAAAATGCATAGAGTACAACGATCTTTCAGGTAATACTTCAGCTGCTACTCTAGCAGTACAAAATAGAATAACCGAAATAGAGAATACTCCTTTTTCGCAAATATTGGCAACATATGACGATACGACATTTACAGTTCCCGGGCTTGATGGAATTGGTGTTTCTTATGTTGATGATTCAGTTGACAATATATTAAATGTCAAAACAGTATTCAGCTGGAGAGAAAGAAACGGTAGGGTTATTGGGGAGGATGTTAATCAAAATGGTCAGTGGGATGCAGGAGAGGATACCATGGCTGTTAATAATGAGTTGGACTCTATAGTTCAACTTACTACGATAATCAGGTAGTATAGGGGTTTATTATGTATATAAGAGAGAATACAGGTTCGACTTTACTGGAAATGCTGGTAGCGGTTCTTGTTTTCTCTATTATAGCAACAGCAGGTACGATATTATTTCTTTCTGGGCAGTCAGCGTGGACCGTAACTGATACGGAAATTGATATTCAGGATAGTTTGCGCCAAATACTTGTTAGAGGTTCTGCTGAGCTTCAGGAATCAGGGACTGATAAAAATGGTGTTTTGCAGGTCAATATTTTGAATGGTTCTGGGGTTGGGGGATCGGACATTTTAAGATTTGCCGTTCCAATATGTGTATGCGGCACAAGTGTTGTTGATGAAAATTGTGATGTTAAGGCTTGGGGTGCGCCATTAACATGGGGAGATTCCGGTTGCAATCCTACATATAATATAGGGAATAACGGCAAAGTGGATATTTGTCATTTGCCCCCGGGAAATCCCGAAAACGAGAACACGCTTAATGTTTCGGTAAATGCTATAAAGGCCCATTTGGCACATGGTGACAGGCTTGGGGATTGTGATGATTGTGATCCTGATAATTACAATAATAGGCTCATTGAATATCTACTTGATGCAGATGGTAATTTGTTGAGAAGGGTTTTAGATAGTAGTTTAAATCCAATTGCATCAGTTGCTATTGCAGGCAATGTGTCTGATTTTCAAGTTAGTATAAATGGAGACAATACGGTTGTAACTATGGATATTGATCTTTCGAAAAATACAGCGAATAACAGGGCAATAACAAGGTCGGCCAATATTGATGTTCTTTTAAGGAATTAGGATGTGCGTTATGAGAAATAATAATAACAAAGGGATGGCATTAATTGGGACAATGTATTTTGCTGTTATTCTATATGCTATAAGCGGCATGTTTGCCTTAAGGGTTATTAATGAAAATAATTTAACTAAAATAGAGAGAACAACTTCAAAAAGTTTTTATGCTGCCCAGGGCGGGGCGGAAGAAGCATTGAGGCAGTTGGATATTTTGATTAACACGAATTTGTCAGACACTATTTATAATGCAAGCCCATCAGGCGTTATATCCTATGCGCAAAGTAAGGTCAACACAGGCGACGGGTTAGGCTGGCTTGTTTATGCGGTTCGTAATAATAATGTTGCACAATTAGCGCAAGACGGGGATCAGGCTGAATATACACAAGCAGGCACGATCGATGGCGCTAATTACAATTACACAATACTTTTAACGGAAAAAGATGACCCCGCTGATGCCGGTCCAGATGCATGGGATTTCTCTTACAGCTATTCGATCGAATCAACAGGCACATTAGGGGATATTTCCAAGACCGTAAAGATCACGGGTGATTTTACAGTTCAAGTCCAAAGGGATAATTTTGCAAAATACGCTCTTTTTACAAACAGCCAAACGACGACAAGCGGTACTAATGTCTGGTTTACTGATAAGACTAATTTCTCGGGGCCGCTTCATTCTAACGGTAGGTTTAATTTTGCCTTTAATCCAAGCGGTACGTTTGATGACCTAGTTCAGCAGCAGGAACAGCAGGCAAGGTTTTATAATAATGGCTGGACTGTCTTAATTGATGCTGAAAGTAATGGTACAACGGATGTTCCTGCCTTTAATGCCGGATATGATAGGGGCGTGAGCGCAGTTACGCTTTCTTCTCCAACATTGGAAGCTGATATGGTCGATCAGGTTGACGGAAATACTAATATTAATAGCGATGGTATATATGTCCCTAATCAAGCCGGAAACACTTCCGGTGGTATTTTTGTCGAAGGGGATTGTACGATTTCAATGAGTGTTGATGGAAATGATAATGCGGTTTATACGATCGTTCAAGGTTCAACTACAAAGAACATCACTGTTGATAGAATAAATAGTCAGACAATAGTACAGACGGTCAGCGGGTCCACAGCGGTCTATGACGGGTTACCGGATGGTGAGGACAATGCTGGTTCGATAATTTATGTTAATGGGGACATTACATCTTTGGGAGGTACAGTCCAGAGAAATACTGAGCTAACTATAGCAAGCAATAATGATATTGTTATTCAGAATAATGTTTTGTATTCTGATTATGATACAGGTTCAGGAACACCTGGTGTTAGCGGTTATGTTGCTCCTTCTGTTACTGAAGCTGTAGGCGAAACAAAAAATCTATTAGGACTAGTTTCATGGAATGGAGATGTAATGATCGGGCCGTCTGCTCCAAATAATGTTAATGTCCATGCAACAGTTCTTTCCGGCAGTGGTGTTTTTACAGTGGATGATTATGACCAAGGTAGCCCGAGGGGAACAGCTACTATCCTTGGAGGCGTAATCACGGACAATTATGGGGCTTTTGGATTATTTAACGGAAGCACTGGGCAGCAAATATCTGGTTATGGAAGGAACTTTGTTTATGATCAAAGGATGGGAAGCGGAAGTGCGCCACCGTATTTCCCGACATTAGATGCGTTCTTGGCGTTTAGTGATAATATTGATGACAAGCTTGTTTGGCAAGAAGGTGAATAATATGAAAAATGGAAAGAAAGTTTTTACAATACTTAGTGTCTTCTTTCTGATTGTTTTGATAATGATTATAAACAGCTGGATAGCGAAACAGGTCGATAAATTAAGCACAGCTCCTGCTATGAATAAGACGGAAGCTGCGAAAATAGAACCGACAAGTATGATTACAAAAGCAGTGTTGCCGAAGATTGACCCCATGAATGATCCTTTGGCTCCGGTAGTTAAAAAAGTAGCTCCTGTCAAGAAGGCTATATCTGCAGCAGAAACGGTGAATCCTGAGCCTAAGAGGCAATATGAATTTTCATCGGACGAGAAATATTTTATCCAGTAAATATTAACAATAAGAAAAAAAATAGCTTGTCGATATTTTTTAATGTAGCCTTAATTTTATCTGTATCAAGAAAGCTTTAAATTATTAGTATTTAATATAAATAAAATCGAGTATTAATATTATAATAGAACTTGTATTAAAATAAATTGTTCGAGTTTGCTCTAAAAAGGATAGTACTTATGAGTGTTGGAAATAATAGTTATAGGGATAGGGAAAACAAAGACACTGAAGAGATAATTAAACAAATGGAGATGATGGAATTAAGGGAAGAAATAAAGCTTTTTAAAGAATCAGGAAAGAATCTTTCTGAGACTGAAAGGGAAAAAAAGCTATTAGAGTTAAATGAGAAAATACAGAAATTGATGTATGAGGACTAGTATAATTTATGATGGCCAGACAAAGGAGAAATTAAATGAGCTATTTATTCTGGGTAATGATCCTTGCATTTGTATTGCTGACCTGTATTAGCATGACATCTTTTGAATGGCAAAATCTAGGAGCACGTGCCGGCAAGCTTTTTATGTTATTCTTTTGGGCTTTGGTTATACTTGTTGTTGCACCATGCGTTTATATTTATGCATCACATTACTATAAGATGGTCATTGTGGGAGGCGTTTCTTTTTCTGAATTCAAATCAATGTATTCAGATTATGGCTGGAGTCAAATGTTGCTTCTTTATGGCGAGATTTATAATCAGATAGGATGGATTATTTACAGAATGAAGCATTAAGTGCTTGTTTGACAGGTATAACCATTGTCTTTAAGACAATATAAGAGTTCGCTTATGATATTCCTGATGTTTCTAGTTATGGTTTTTATCCTTTTCCTTGTTGGCCTTACTGTTTATCCTGTCGAAACAAATTCATTACAGCCTTATGAGAAAAACAAATTTAGTTATGATCAAAGCATAGATCATATCAAGCGGGATATTGCAAATGATCCTGATAATATTGCTGACTATGGCCATTCTATTCTTATGACCCATGGAGCGAAATGCGAGAGAGCAGCTGTTTTCTATCACGGCTATACTAATTGTCCGCGCCAATATGAAGAGTTAGCGAAAATATTCTTTGATAAAGGGTACAATGTTTACGTTCCTAGAGTGCCTTATAATGGAGTCAACGATCTATATACTAAAGAGATAGGAAAGCTTACAATCTCTGATATAAAAAAAGTTTGTGATACATCAGTTGATGTTGCTTGCGGGCTTGGTGATAAAGTTACGGTTCTTGGTTTGTCAATGGGTGGAGTTATGAGTGCATATAATGCACAGTTTCGCGATGATGTGGACAAAGCAGTTGTGATTGTCCCTAGTTTTGGCTGGTATTTCTTGCCAGGGGTTATTAAACCATTAGTGAATTTATCGTTTCTGTTCCCAAATCAATTCTTGTGGTGGGACCCTATCAAAAAGGATAACAGGAAGTGTCCATATTCCATGTACCATCATTTTTCAACGCATGGAATGGCGCACATTTTAAGGCTAGGATTATCGGTTTTAAGGGCAGCGAAAAAAACTGCTCCGTTAACAAAGAGAATAGTTGTAATTACAAATGATATGGATATTGCTGTTGATGCAAAAAGCACAGAAAAACTGGTTAAAAGTTGGAAGAAATCTGATGCCTCAATAGATCGGTATAGATTTTCAAAAGATCTTGATATGGAACATGATATCATAGACCCCCTTCATCCTTACGCAAAACCTGAAATTGTTTATGATAAGCTGCTTGAATATGTTGATTAAGCCTGGAAAATATGAAAGAAGGTTATAAAAAAATAATTTTCTATGTCTCTTTCAGTGCTTTAGGAGTATTTTGGGCCGAAGCCTTATCAACAAATATTCCCCAGGCACTGATCAATCCATTCCTGTATTTAGGATATGGGCTTCTATATGTCTTTTTCCTTGATGCACTTATGAGATGGAATGAGAAATCATTTGTTGTCTGGTATTTATTTGGGGCTTTAGTTGGTTTGATAACAGAGACTTATATAGCAAAAGTCACATTCTATGGGCTTGATCCAAGTGCTTTTAGAATTTTAGGTGTAGCACCAAGCGAAATATCATTCATTATTTTGTTTTATCATGCGTTTTTTTCGTTTCTGGCACCTGCGTATCTTGCAAAACGTATATTGAAAGTTCCACTTCCTATAGTTGAAAAACAATTTATTGATGTTTTGTTTGTTTTTGCGCCAATTATTCTCATTCCTGTGATATATTCTGAAATGGTTATGAGAGGATTGGATCTTTTCTATTTGATAAAGCTCCTTAGTATGTCTGCGCTGATATTGATTTTATGGATAATGCTTTTATGTTCATTAAAAAAGATCGAGAATGTTCTTTTGACAGATAAAGAGAGAAATGGCCTACTTGTGTTTACTTTCTTAATATATTTGGTATTTACTATAAAAGCCACAAATAAAGCACATGGCCATGCCCCGATGGATATTCCTTTGGTTCCAATGATCGGAGTTTCTTTAGTAATAATTTTAGTTTTGTGCTTAATATACAAAAAAATAGGTCAAAATAAAGATTTTATACATAAAATTGAATATTATCCTGGTTCCATTAATTTTCCTGTATTTCTTGTTTGGCTATCTTGGCATTTATTGGTAACAGCAATGTGTCTTTATTTTGTTATTAAATATCAATGTTCAATAAAAATATTCTTGATCTGTTTCGGCTTAGTTGGCACTTTTTTGGGAATTATTTTTTTTGTTTCATCAATAATATTCTTGTTAAAAAAGTCTTCTTAGTCCCTGATTTGAAACAATCCATAACATGATACTTCTAAGTTGTTTATGGAAAGATCTGCAGCAGAGAAGAACCTCCTCCATAAAAAAAGTAATTTTTTGAAGTTCACAAAATGTTGCTTTTTTGCAAATCATATGGCATACTTTAATCCCTTTCTTAAAATTTTTAAAATACAGTGTTAGATTGAATTTAATTACAACAGTATTTTAAGACTTAAATTGACTTTAGTTTTAATATGAAAGAACATTCAAATATCTAAGGCCGAAACTCTATGCAATAAATATGTTTACAAAAATTATAGTTTGTGATAAAAATATATTCTGTAAAATAGGAGAGAAAAACAATGACCGTAATGTCAGAAGAAAATAAAGGAATGCGCAAAGAGTCAGAAGAAAAAAATAAAATGTTGACCGATTATCAAGATAATGCTTTTGAAGATTTATTAAAGCAATTGGATCCAACAGGTTATGAGGAAATTTTATCGGGTGTCAGGGAAACTATTGTTAAGGATTATGCCCCTCAAGTTGAGGTTAAGCCTAAGGTTCAGCCATTGAGAATTGCAATGCTTGCATGGGAATCGCTTCATTCTATTAGTATTGGCGGAATAGCCGCACATGTTACTGAGCTTGCTTGTGCTTTGGAGAGAAAAGGCCATGAAGTACATATATTTACGCGTATGGCATTTCCCGGACATGCTCAAAACGAAAAAGTTGATGGGGTTTATTATCATAGAATTCCTTTCTCAGGACATCATGATTTTGTTGAAGAAGTTAACAATATGTGCCGTTCTTTTGCTTACAGCTTATGTCAAGTAGAGGATTATATGGGTGCACATTTTGATATAGTTCATGCTCATGATTGGTTAACATCCAATGCAATGGTTTGGATCAAACAGGGCAGGGGACGCAAAGGGATAATGACAGTTCACTCAACTGAATATGGACGTTGTGGAAATAATTTTTATAATGGCCCTTCAGCTCGTATTCGTGATCATGAACGTCATGGGACATTTTGTGCTGACAGGGTAATTACAGTATCAAATGCTCTAAAAGGCGAAGTAATGTGGATGTACAATACTCCTGATTGGAAAGTTGATACAGTTTATAATGGAGTTAATTTTAATCATTTTTATGGAGATCTTGATCCTGGTTATATAAAGGAAAGATATTGGATCCATCCTATGGACCCTGTTGTTCTATTTGCAGGCCGAATGACAGAACAAAAAGGCCCGGATATCTTAGTGGAGGCAATTCCGGGCATTCTTCACTACTATCCAAATACAAAGTTTATTTTTGCCGGTGATGGGAATCTAAAGCGTTCTGTGGAAAATAGGGCAAATCAACTTCGTGTTGGCCATGCAACAAGATTCCTCGGGCATCAGAATTCCTGGGTGCTTAGAGACCTTTTCAAGGCTTGTGATTGTGTTTGTGTTCCAAGCAGAAACGAGCCTTTTGGTATTGTTATCCTTGAAGCCTGGAGTGCTGGTAAACCAGTAGTAGCAACAGTAAATGGCGGCCCTTCTGAATTTGTTTGGCATGATGTTACTGGTTATAAGGTTCATCCAACACCTGAGTCAGTTGGCTGGGGCCTTGGTACGCTTCTAAGCAATTTTGACCATGCCAGGTGGATGGGTAATAATGGCAAATATGCGGCTGAAAAGGATTTCTCATGGGATGTTATCTCTGAGCGTACATTGGATGTTTATAAAAAGTAGATATTAGGCCATTGATCCATTTCTTCCTCTAATTATATAAAGTCTCAAGCAGGCGCTTTTAGGGCTTCACTTTAGACTACCAACCTTTCTTGCAAATATTTAATAAAATATATTTATGACTAGTTATTCTTTGATTTTTAAAAAGTATGTTGAATATTTTAATAAGTTGATTACAATTGTAATATTGATCAATGGCAGGGGCTTTGAAAATTCAGGAAAAGTATAAAAAATGGATTTTTTAATTGTTATTGAGGGGATTAGTCCCTGAAATTAATGTGCTTTAATTTAGGAGATTTATGGATAAAGTTCTTTTTCTTGCAGTAGTACTGTTAGTCAGTGGGGCCTTTCTTTTTTCAGGAACAGCTAAAACAGTGAAGGTTGGAGTTGAGACAGAATCGTGGCCTGCTGTCAGCGGGAATATGCAATTTTCACAGATACTTCTAAAAGGTTCAGGAGAAGAAGGCCCTGAGGAGGCTCTTTATTATCCTGATGTTAAATATTATTATATTGTTGATGGAGTTCGCTATGAAGGTAACAAGTTATTTGCTTATGATTATTTTACTCCAAACAAGGAAGTGCTGGAAGATATTCTGAGTAAGTTTAAAAATGCAACAATCATTGATGTGTTTTATGACGAGAAAAATCCAGAACGGTCTGTTTTGATACAAGGTGCAAGTGACAGCAAGGATGCTAATAGATTTAATGTTGGAAGCATACTTATGATAGTCGGCGGAATGTTGTTCTTTTATCAAAGCATGAAAAAAGGTCTTTTCTAGTCAATGTGTATTCCACCAGTTTATTATTGAATTTGAAGATTGTTTTCAAATTCAATCCCTTCGAACAGGGTGCTTTTCAAAAGATCATATTTTGCTGATAGGGGTTTACTGTTTTTTGTTTCATTTCTAAAGGCAGGCCCAAAAACTATATAAGCAGCAAAATGGTCTGAAAAATCTTCTTCGGAACTGTCATGTCCAAAGAACGGAGGCCAATCAGGGTATTTGATAAGAAAATGGTTTTTTGCCGAGCTTTCTGCCTCTTTGGATTTTTGTTCCGAGCGGTCATAATTCCAGGAGCCAGTGTCCCATGAAATACTGCTGTATTTCTTTTTGATATCTTCAGATAAGCCAATATAGATGCTATGAGCCTTCTCGTGCAATACAACTCTTGCGAAAGCAATCTCTAAGAATTCATTATTGCTGAGAGCGTTGAGCTCTTGTTTTAGGCTGTTGTTTAATATCAATTCTTTAGACTTGGCAATATCTATTGATGAAAATGGGCTTAACGCATAAGAAGTATTTGTCTCGCTGTAAGCTCCTGTAAAAAACATTGAGTATTTTGGCCTGTATGAGAAGTAAAGATCCTGGTTTTTATTCAGCAGCGGTTTGGGGATCAATAAACGCACTTTGTATATAAGCGTCATTTCATTGATCGAAAATCTGAAACTAGACACTTGCTCAATAGGTATCTTTTCTCTCGTAGAAATATCTTTAAAGAGGTTGTAGTTGTTTATGGATAAAGGACAAGAAGCATTTGTTTCTTTTTCTATATCTGCCCTAAGAATATCATATCTTGTCAAAAGCTTTGTTTCGTTATGAATGCATATATTGTCCAGTTGATTTAAGATCATGTTTCCACGGAGTATTGTCTTATGGTGACGTAGCATGTCTTTGATCAGTTTTGTTTCTTCTAAGCCTGCTATCTTCGGGTCTTTGCTGAATTTAACGAATTCTCTTTTTAAATTGGATTTATTTATAAATTCGATACCATTATCCCGGTAGAGCCAATACCAGCTTGATCGGGTAATGTTTTGCTTGAGAATGCTCGGCATCTTTTCTAATGTGCTGACTAGTAAATATAATGTGCCGATATTAGCGCTATTGTCAGGAAGTTTTGCCTGAAAGTTGTAACCGCATTTGAAATACCGACGAAAAGATTTTCGCCCTCTTTCAAGAAGACTGGCAATGACCTTTGTATTGTTCCGATAGTCAAGAGAAAGAATGAAAGATTCTTTTGTCAAGGATGGATCTTGTGCTGATAAATAATCAGCATCATATTTATCAAATATTTCCTTGAACATTGTTTTTCCCTCTTTTGTGAAGGATATGAATTCTTCTGATGAATATTTGATCCCGTTCTCAGACAAGCTATGTATTCCTATGTCAATGTTTGGTGAAAATGAGATTGGTATTCTTTCAAGTAAAGGGATTAAAGAGATATCAAAATCAGTTAGCCTGCTATTTATTATTGATGCATCTTCAGGAGTTGATATTTTTAATTCAGGATTTGCTTCGGATAGCATTCTAACGCCTTGAAGCAAAAGGGACCCATCTTTAAATGATATCTCAAGTGGGGTCTCTATATTTGCAGTGTTTGAGAGATATTCATAAGTAGAGGTGCAAGAATCAGGGATAGTATTAAAAAGATGCAAGGAGATTGTTACGAGCATAAAAATAAATAGTACCAGCACCAGGGTCTTCAAGTCTTTCAATTTGCGTTCCGATCTATTCTTGTTCTGGAGCTTAATGCTTGAGTTGATAGATGGGTTAAAGGTAGAATGCTTTGAGATTCTTTTTTTTCTGTTCTTGGTTTTTTTGTCTTTGGGGCCTTTGGCTCTTTATCCCAGGAGAAAAGAGGAAAAACAAATAATGCGCTAAATGCTGCAATTATCGTTCCGATGACTATAGATCCACCGAATCTTTGGGTCGGGGGGAATAATGAAAAGAAAAATATCCCAAAACCGGATGAAACGATTATCATGGAAGTCATTATCGGTTCCCAAAGTTTTTCTCTAACAGCAATCCATGTGTTCTTAGTTTTTAGATTTTGTTTCTTTAATCTTTTGTAAGCGTGTGTCATGTGGATCATGGCATCAATTCCCATGGATATAGCAATATTTGAAGCCGGGGCGGCAATGATATCCATTGGGATTCTAAGCGTGCTAATTATTCCTAGCACACATAAAGGAACAAGGCTTATGCTAAAAGTCATGCCTATCGTTATCCTGAGAGAGTGCGAAGTTAATAAAGCGATTATTGTTAGTATTAAAATAAGGCGTACTAATCCATAGATGAGGCTTTTTGATACATGCTTTGAAAGATTTCCCTCTAAAGCATAAATCCCTCCAAAAAGATGAGGTTTCATATTGTTGTTATCAACGACCCTGGATAATTTCTTTATGACTGCAAGGCGAGTGTCTTTTCGGGTTTCTTCGTTCATCCTAAAAAGGAACAAGGCATATTTTCTGTCTTTTGTAATAAATCCTTCGGCGATGCTGTTGTAAGCGGGTTTTTCCATCATATTGATCAGTTTTTTATTAGAATACATGAAACTAAAGAAATTTGAATGGCGTGCTTCATTTATCATTAAAGGCAATGATATTACAGTGCCTACATCATCATTCTCTTCAAACTCTTTATGAAGTTTCCATAAATGCTCTAGACTTTCATTTGTGTCGAGAGGGTCACCGGTTTTGGATTTAACAACTGCAATTAATGGATTACTTCCGCCGTGCTTATCTATGTACTTAAGGCCTTCAGTTATATTACTTTTTTGAGAAAAGAACGAGATAAGGCTAGGGTCCAAATTCAGGTTAGGTAATTCTGTCGCTGTAAAAAGTACAATGCCAAAAATGATTATCAGAACAAACGAGCGGTTTCTTTCAAAAAAATTAAAAGAATTGGTGAATATTTTTTTCACATTGTCATCTGCCTGTTCATGCAAAGGCGCTTGAAGCCTTAAAAAAGCCGGGTATATGCAATAGACCATTAGAAATGCAATAGCTGTTCCTATTGCTCCGGATGAGCCTAATTCCCGTATAGGTTTTGCAGGAACAGATAGGAGGCTTATAAATCCAAATAAGGTGGTGATCATTGCCCAGAATGATGCTGGCCAAGTTATTCTCACTGCCTCATTAGCTGCCTGATTTTTATTTTTAACATTATAAAGATGTTTCCAGTTGTAAGTAAGGAAAACAATATGGGATAAAGTAAGGACAAAGACTATGGTCGTTAAATTTGCAGTTAATATCCCGATCTTAATGTTAAAGTAATTTGATACCATTAAAGTTATTGCAGCTGTATTAACACAAGTGATGATCATTCCTATCAAGATTCTCAAAGAGTGAAAAACAATAATGATTATTATTCCGAAAACAGCAAAAGCGAGCAAGCTAAACATTTTAAGATCAGCGTTCAAGTGCCTGCGTATTAATTCAACAATGTAAGGAAAGCCTGACAGATGTACATTAAAGTCAGATGAGTTAAATATCTTCTTTATGTTCTCAATTTTTGTGATCAGTGTTGAAAGTTTATCAACGGAAGCGCCAGGCTTAAGAGTGATCAACATGTTGGATGACTTTTCATCCTTAGAGATAAGTAGTCTATGCCAAAAAGGACTTTTTATCGCTGCCTTTACGCTTTTTGGTCCGGAAGAAATGCTTTTTATATCAGTTACAAGATCCAGTTTTGAAATCAAGCTGCCTATTTCCTTTATTTTTTGCCTGTATGCGGCAGATTGAATATCTCCAGAAATGCTAATTAGTATTTGATCATCGTTTCTTTGAAAAAGCCGCGATATTTCAACGTCAGCTTTATAATTAGGATCTTCGGAAGAGAAAAAAGTGTGATAATTCACTTGAGGTGTTAAGTCTACGAATTTAAACAGAAGAAAAACGCAAACAAAGGTTAGAGAAATGAATACCCATGTTTCAAAAGATAGATATAGATCTTTTTTGGCTGTTATTTTACCCATAATTTATTCCTTTAAGCGCCGTAACTCTACTGAACAATTATACTCTATTGATAAGAAATAGGCTATTAGTAAATACTAGGCACTATTGGACTTATAATACATATAAATAAAACTGGAGAGTTTATTATTTTGCATGATATAATCTATTTCTGTAACTTTTCTTTGTGATGGGCGTTTAATAAAAAAGGAAAACAATTTTAATCTTTAGGGGGTAAAAATGACTCTTAAACAAAAGATTTCAATCATTTTATTATTAACGGCTGTTACGATCCTACCTCATGTTTCTAAAGCCAATGTCCGTGTTGACCAGGGCTTGCAATTGGCTGACCAATTAAGAGAAGAAAAATCTTTCAGGATAGCTTTAGGCCATTATGAAGAACTCCTAAAGCAAGAAGGCCTTTCAAAAGAAATAACCCGAGAGTTAAAATTTAAATATGCAGATTGCAGCTTGAGAACACAGGAGGCAAGCCGCTATGAAGATGCGGTTGCTTCTCTTAAGGGTTTAATAGAGTCAGAAGACCATGATCAATGGTGGGCTGAGGCAAGTGAATCTTTGGCGGAACACTACATATTGGTTGACCAGTGGCAGTATCAGCAGCAGATCAAGGAATATTTAAGCAATGCACGCGAATATTGGGCAGGATCAAAAGATATAGAGGTTGCCCGTAAAAGATTTATTAAGGCGACTTTTACTTTGGGGGATTATTTAAGCCAGAACTATGGATGGTATTTTCAGGATGTTAAGTCTGTAAGGGAATTGGGTGGTGAAAAAGTTGACCCAGGGCAGCCGGCAAATAATGGTCTTTTTGTGATTTATGAAGATATTTTAAAGATCGTTAAATCCGATGAAGACAAGGCGAAGGTTTATTATTCATTAGCGATGAGCTATTTGAACCAGTATTATGTTCAAGAGAAAAAAGACCTGGCAGTTGAATATTTTAACAAGGTCATTGAAGAAACCCCTTCTAGTGAGTGGGCAGATGACTCATATTATTATTTAGCTAATTATTACGAGCAGAAACAGGATTATAAGAATGCTTTAAAATCTTACCAGGATTTGCTGGCAAGATTTGGTCGGGGCCAATCAAGATGGGTTGATGATGCAAAAAGGAGGATGGAGGATATAACATCTCCTCAGATAGGGTTAAGCAATAACTTCACATATCTCCCGGGGTCTCAAATACAGTTCTCCATGAATTGGAGGAACATTTCAGTGGCACAATTCAATATTTATAAAATTGACCTCGTTGAAGAAATGTCTTTCGATCTGACGAAGCCTGAAACTGACTATTACAGAGGTGTAGAGAATTATTCTACATTGATAAAAAGAATAGTTGATTCAGGCAAGTATAGTTCTTTGCCAAAAGTTATGTCCTGGCAAAGGCGTATGAAGAATGAAGGCAATTATATGCAGCATAGTGCTATTAATGGTTTAGCCCAATGGCAAGTAGAAGATGATAGTGAAGAGCAAAATGAAGATATTGATCTTGATAAAGGCACTCTTGAGCCGGGAGCATATCTGCTGCTTGTGACAGCAAGCGGAAAGACGGCTTATGACCTTATTTTTGTTACCGAGATGGGATTGGTGACAAAAACTGGAGGGCATTCAGCCTTGTTCTATGCTTTTAACAGTGATACAGGCGTTCCGAAACAGGAAGCAAAGATCAAATTTCAATACAGATATTATGATGATTCAGGCAACTGGAGGTGGGCACAGGGAGAAGGTTTTACTGACACAAATGGCCTGCTAAAGTCACAATTATTAACAAGTAATAACAGATACAATGACCAGCATCAGATATTTGCAGTGGTTTCAGACGGGCAAATGCAGGCTTTTTCTCAAGGCAATTATTATTCTTATGGAGGTGCTTCAGAGCAGTGGAGGCTTTATGCATATAGTGACAGGCCGGCTTATAGGCCCGACGAAGAGGTTTCCTTTAAAGCTGCTTTGAGAAGTTATGACGAAGATTCGTTCCATACACCTTCAAATAAGCCGGTCCAGGTAAGGGTTCTGGACCCCAGAGGCAATAAAGTTTTTGAAAAGCTGTATGTCCTTAATGATTTTGGATCATTGAACGATAAGTTCATTCTGGATGAAAAGGCTACTCTCGGTGAATATAGAATTGAGATCTATTCGCAGGATTTTAATGATCATCTAGGACAGACAACGCTATTTCGTTTAGAAGAATATAAGCTTCCCGAATTCCTTGTTACTATCAAACCAAAGGCCAAAGATGACGAAGGCCCTTCTACATATCAGCTTGGTGATGTGATTGATATTGAGGTTGATGCCCAATATTATTTTGGCGGTGCTGTTGCAGATGCTGAAGTTGAATATCTTGTTTACCAGCAGAACTATGCACATTATTATCGTAAGCCGGTAGAATATCCTTGGTATTACGAGGATATGTACAATCCTTACAATCATTATTACGATAATGGACAATTGATTACTAAAGAAAAGATCAAGACAGACTTCGAAGGTAAGGCTTTTTTTAGCATTGAAACGCCTGAGAATTTGAATCAGGACCTGAAATACCGTATTGAGGTACGCATTGTTGACCAAAGCAGGAGAGAGATTACTGCTACATCTGAGATCAAAGTTACACGCTTTCCTTTTTACGCATATCTTAATCCAAAACAGAATCTTTATAGGCCGGGAGATAAAGCGGAAGTTGATATAAAGACAATTACTGCAAATGATGAGCCTGTAGCAGCTGAAGGAAAGATAACTGTTTCCCGGAACTGGTGGAAAGATTCTGTTGTTCAAGATGGCAAAATGTTGAAAGAGGCGGCTTATGATAAAAGCGAGCTTTTTACCAAGTTCATAAAAACAGATATAAAGGGGGAAGCTGTATTTTCTTTTGAGCCTGAGCAGGACGGCTACTATGAAGTCAGCTTTGTCGGCTTTGATAGCAAGGGAAAGGAAATAAGGTCCCAGACAAATGTATTTGTTTGTGCCGATCAAAGCAAGGACCTTGGGTATCGCTATGGGGGCGTTCAGATCATTGCAGAAAAAGATACTTACGGCATAGGAGAAACTGCACGTGTAATGTTGGTCGCAAATAATCCTGATACATGGATATTGCTCTCAGTTGAGGCTGATGAAATATTTGATTATAACATGTATCATTTAGACGGGACGGTGAAATTGGTCGAAATACCGATCGCAGAGAATTTCACACCCAATATATTCATAAATGCATTATCTCCGGAAAAACATCAGCTGAAATTATATAACCTGCCGGTAGTTGTTCCTCCTGACGAAAAATTCCTGAATGTAAAAATAGTATCAGATAAAGAGGTTTACCGTCCGCAGGAAGAAGGTGTTTTTGATATAGAAATTACTGATAAGAATGGAGAGCCGGTTGCCGGGGAGGTTTCTCTTGGCATAGTTGATTCAAGCGTTTATTACATTCAATCAGAGTATGCCCAGGATATTCGGCAATTCTTTTATGGCCAGAAAAGGTATCAATCGGTACAAACACAATCAAGCTTTAATTACAGGCAGTATAAAAGATTGGTCCTTGATGAACAAAATAAGATAATTGATGAGATTGCTTATGATCAGAGAAGAAAAGGTGTGAAGAATAATCTGCCTGAAGAGTCTAAGCAGGTACAGCCTATGATAGCGCAGTTTGGTGGAGCTGATATGCTTATGGAAGATGCTGAAATGGAAGGGATGGCGCTAGGTTCTTCAACAATGGTCTCTGACAGTGCACCGATGAAAGCATCAAGGATGGTCAGCAAAGAAAAGAAATCTGAATCTGACAAAAAAGATTCGGATGAATCTGGAATGCTTCAAGGTGGTGGTCAAGGCGGTGAGCTAAAAGAAGCGACTGTTCGAAAGGATTTTCGCTCCACTGTCTTATGGCAGCCGACTATCAATACAAATGCAGAAGGGAAAGCGGTTGTTAAAGTAAAATTCCCTGATTCATTAACGACTTGGAGGGCAACAGCGCGTTCTTTGACAAAAGATACATCTGTTGGGAATGTTACTCATGATACAAGGACAAAGAAGGATGTTATTGTCAGGTTACAGTCGCCAAGATTCTTTACGGAAAGAGATGAGGTTACAATTTCAGCAAATGTGCATAATTACACAGACAGCGAACTTGAAATAAAAGTTAGCATTGATGCAAAAGGCCTTGATATCCAGGAAGATGAGCCTTTATGGGTCAATGTCGAGCCTGAAGGCGAAAGAAGAATTGATTGGAAGGCAACTGCTTTAGAAAAAGGTATCGCAAAGATCACAGTTAGCGCACAATCAAAAGAAGATTCTGATGCCATGGTCAGATCTTATCCTGTAATCCCCCATGGTATTGAAAAATTTATTGCAGAATCAGTTGTTGCAAAAAGCCTTCCGGAGCAGCAGATATCAAAAGAGTTTACCCTTGATGTGCCGAGAGAAAGGATAGAGGAATCTACAGAGCTGCAAATAACACTTTCTCCGTCATTGGCATCCGCAATGCTGGATGCATTGCCATATTTGGCTGATTATCCTTATGGATGTGTTGAGCAGACCATGAGCAGGTTCCTTCCTGCAGTTATTGTTAAAAAGACAATGAGGGATCTGGGACTTAAGCAGAATGAAATAGACGCTTATTTAAGTGATGTTTTAGCTCCGCGTAATGATCCGGCACATCCAGAAAGGAACAGGGAAGAAACTCTGTCAAAGCTGGACAAGATGACAAAAGCCGGACTAGACCGTCTTTATGATTTTCAGCATTCTGATGGAGGATGGGGCTGGTGGAAAGAAGGGGACAGTGACAATTTTATGACAGCCTATGTTGTTTGGGGCTTGAGCTTGGCAAAAGATGCAGGAATAGACCTGAAGAGTGATGTGCTTCAGAGGGCAGTTAATTATTTGCAAAATGAATTAGTTGAAAGAGAAGATGACCCTGACATGCTTGCATGGATGCTTCATGCTTTGGGTAAGGCGAATTCAAGAAGCCAGTTTGAAGACAAACAGATTGCCCGTCTTTGGGAAATGCGCGAGGGACTTAATCCGTATACGAGAGCATTATTTGCACTATCACAATATTACCGTGATGATGTCGATAGGGCAATCGTGCTGGCAAGGAACATGGCTAATGGCATCGAGGAAGATAAAGAGAACGGCACTGTCCATTGGGGTGAGTCAGGTATTCATTATAGATGGAGCGAAGGGGGAGTTGAGGCAACAGCATTTGCGATCAAGGCATTGGTAAATATCTTGCCTGAAAGCGAATATATTGAGCCTGCAGTAAAATGGATGGCGTTGAATCGACGTGGCGCACGCTGGAAAAATACCAGGGATACTGCAATTGCGATACTAGGGTTAGCAGATTATCTTAGAGCCACTGAAGAGCTTGTCCCCGATTTTGATTACTCTGTTCTTGTTAATGGAGAAGTCGCCCAGCAGGGACATGTTGATCAGGCAAACGTGTTCAGTTTTAACCGTATTGTTAATTTGAACAATGAGGTCATTCGTGATGGGAATAATAAAGTCGAGATAGTTGTTAAAGGTAAAGGCTCTCTTTATGTTTCAGGATACCTGAAATATTTTACTCTTGAAGAGAACATTACGCCTGAAGGCAATGAGGTTTTTGTCGAGAGAGAATATTTCATTGAAGATACTGCCGAGACCTTATTAAAAGGCTATGATATAGATTGGAAGCCGTTAAAAAGCGGTGATCACGTCAATAGCGGGGATAGAATTAAGGTCGAGATCACTTTGGATTCTAAAAATCACTATGAATATTTGGTGGTTGAAGATTATAAACCTGCCGGCCTTGAAGCTGTTGAATTAAAAAGCGGCAGCGGGTATGCAGACCAGCTGGATAGTAAAGATCGCGTAACAAATAGCAAGACCTGGTTGTATCAGGAATATCGCGATCAAAAAGCGGTTATGTTCATAGATAAACTCAAGCAAGGTAAGCACCGCATAAGTTACGAGTTGCGCGCTGAAATTCCTGGAACATTCCATGGCATGCCGAACCAAACACATGCTATGTATGTCCCCGAAGTTAGGGCAAATAGTTCAGAGATGATCATTAGTGTTGATGAGTAAAAGATATCAAGATCCTAAGAAATATTAGGACAGTGGAAAAACATTAGTCTCAACGAATGTTACTTTTGGGCTGCGTCCGAATTTCGCCTAATGGTTTTCCACTGTCCTATTGGCAATAGTAATCTATGAATTAAAATATTATGGAACCACGTATTTTAACAGTTACTTTAAATCCTGTGATAGATAAAGCTGTGATCGTTCCCGGCTTTAAAGTCGGGCATGATTTCCGGGAAGAGAACATGTCCGTTAGCGCAGGAGGCAAGGGAATTAATGTTTCTCAGGTTTTAGCGCATATAGGCGTTAAAACTATTGCAACAGGGTTTTTAGGTGTCATAGGCGGCTCTTATATTAAAGAAGAATTATTGAAGCAAAGTATTGAAAATGATTTTACAATGATCGAAGGAACAGTTAGAACAAGCTTTACAATCATTGATCCTGAAAATTCCAAATTGACCAGGATACTTGAGCGGGGCCCAAAAGTAAAACTCTCCGATATAAATAAATTCAAAAATAAATATTCTGCACTGTTAAATAGGGTTTCTGTAGTTGTTATGTCAGGAAGAAGTGTTCAGGGTGCAAATAATTCTCTTTATGGCCAGTTGATCAGAATGGCAAAGCAGAAAAAAGTTCTAACGGTATTTGATACCAGCGGTGAGCCTTTCCCAATAGGATTGAAGGAAAAACCTTTTATGATCAAGCCTAATGTTGATGAGGCAGAAGAGCTTCTCGGCAGGAGAATAAGGTCGAAGAGGGAAATATGTATGGCATTAAAAGAATTTAAGGAGAGAGGCATTGAGCTGGCGATCATAACAGATGGGTCAAGAGGCGCTTTTCTATATGATAAAGACCGGCTGATACATGCGATACCTCCTAAGATAAGTAGAAAAAGCCCTGTTGGCTGCGGAGATGCCTTTATTGCTGGATTTATTGGTTCATATATAAGGAATAAATCTCTGGAGGAATGTGTTGCTCTGGCTGTTGCTTGTGGCGCGGCTAACGCTTCAAGTATTGATCCGGGAGAAGTTAGCAGGCAAAGGGTCATTCAGTATTTTAAACAAGTGAAAATTAATCCATGATCAGGGGAAAGAATGAAGATCACGTGCACTAATTGTAATAGTGAAATACCAGCCTCGGATGTTGATATAAAGAGCAGGATCGCAAAATGTGTTTCCTGCAGTAATATCTTTGATTGCAGTGGCCAGCTGGATTCAATTTCAAAGCAAGATAGTCATCAGCTAAGAAAAAATATAGGAATGCCAAAAGGCATTTTAATGAAAAAGGATCTTGGTAAACTGGTCATTGAAAGGAAGTGGTTTAGCCCGGTAATAATATTTATGACGTTCTTTTGTCTTTTCTGGGATGGTTTTATGATCACGTGGTATACGATCGCTATCACGCAAGGGCAAATAATAATGGCTTTATTCGGGACTTTGCATGCCTTGGTAGGTATTTGTTTGACATATTTTGTCATTGCCGGCTATATAAATAAAACATACATTACTGTAACAAGCCAGATCTTCGAAATAAAACATAAGCCTATGCCATTTCCCGGGGCTATGAGCTTGTCTGCACGTGACCTAAAACAACTTTATTCAAAAGAGCGCATCAGTCATGGTGATCATGGTACAAGCTGCACATATGAAGTGCATGCAAAGACAAATTCTAGCGAGAATATCAAGCTTATTGATAATTTGATGACTAGTGAACAAGCTCTTTATATTGAACAGGAAGTAGAGAGTTTCTTGCGCATTGATGATGAGCCTGTAAGGGGCGAGATAAGCAGGTAGTAAATATATTGAGACTGCCTTTGTATTTTCTTTCCGGGATCAAGAGCTTTAAAAATAGCTTTGATAATATTACTGAACTGAGTTTAAATGCTGATAAACTGATACAAAATTTCCCCGTATGACAAGATAAAAACACGCCTGTTATCCAATCAAAATAAATCCAAAACATCTTTATTGGCTGGAAGTTTTATTAGTGGCTTTTTTTAATCATAGCAAAAACATTCAGCACGCCATGAAAAATATCATTATTCATTTTATAATGCTCAAAATTGAGGATATAATGAAAAATAATTACAATTGTCGGGATATTTTATGAAACACAAAGAGATTAATGAAAGCTTGGTAAGGTTTCATATAGGCATTGCTATACTTGTAGCTGTAATGATATTGGGGACAGTGGGGTTTTATTATGTAGAAGATAATATCAGTTCAATTCTTGATGCGTTTTATTTTACTCTTGTAACAGTTTCGACTGTCGGGTATGGAGATATTGCTCCTGTAACGCCAGCAGGTAAGGTTTTAGCTATAATATTGATCGTATCTGGAGTAGGTTCGGTTTTTGTTGTTGTTCCTACCTTCTTTGAACTTATTGTTAAAAAAGAAATTGAGGAGGTGTTAAAATTGCCTACTGAAAAAAGTAAAATAACAGGTCATATTATTGTATGTGGATGGGGCAAGGTCGGAAAGACGCTGATCGATGAGCTTGAAAGCCGAAAAGAGAAGTTTATTGTCATTGAGAACAACCCTCAAAGAATAAAGCATCTCGTGGACAGGAATCTTCTTGTTATTGAAGGGGATGCCTGCAGTGAAACTATACTTGATAAGGCCAACATAGATAAAGCGAGGCTTCTTTATGCTACCCTTGATGATGCCTCGAATGTTTTTATTGTTTTGACTGCAAAGATACTCAATCCAGGGATCAAGATAGTCAGTAAAGTTGATTACCTTAATAATGAGGCAAAATTGATAAAGGCCGGTGCTGATGAAATAATCAATTGCCATCAGATCGGGGCAAAAAAGATGCTGGATTTTGTAGTGTCAGCATAATTAATAACATTTAATAGAGGTGATATTTATGCCGAATAACTTAGTAAAAAAATCCTTTTTCTTTTTGGCTACCATAGTATTTCTCAGCAATTTTGTTTGTGCTGATGAGATATTAATGAGGAACGGGGACAGAATAACAGGTCAGGTTGTAGATGAAAATCAATTTGAGATGAAAGTTTATACAGGGGTAGACCGGCCGATTGTTATAAATAAGGAATTTATAAGAAGACATGACAGGGACCAGGTTCAGCCGGAAAAAAAGGTTGAAAATGTTTATGTCCCTCAAGAAAGTCAAGAAAATACTGAGGAGAAGGAAGTACCCTATGAGCCTGAAGTTAAGAGCGAAAAAAGCAAAGAAGTTGACAGAATGGTAGAAAGACAGGAAATGGTTAAAAATGCAGTTTCTGTCTGGGAAAGAAAGATCTCTTTGGGATATAGCCAGTCGGGTGGTAATGTCGAATCATCAGATATGGCATTTGACCTTCTGCTGAGCAAAAAGAGGGATGTTTATGAGAACACTATCAAATTAGGCGGAGTGTTTTCTTCAGTAGATAACAGGTCTACCGCTAGAAAATTCAATGGCATGTTAAGGACTGCAACTAGCTTTGGGGGCAATAACAAATGGTATCGGTATTTAAAACTTGATGGGGACCATGACAGGTTCAGTAATATAGATCAGAGGTTTGTTCCATCAGCTGGTATGGGATATTGGTTCAGTGATACAGATGGATTTAAAGCAATGGTGGAAGCCGGACTGGGAGCTGAATATACCAATTTTAGGGATGCCACAAAAAATGAAACACGTGCAGTTTTTGTTCCAAGGGCTTTTGTCGAGAAGAAATTAAAGAATATGAGGCTTTCACAGGAGATGATAGCGTATCCTTCCTTGCTAGACAGTACGGAATACAGGATTCATTCTGAAACGGCTATAACGAATCCCGTAAGCGATAATGTTTTTCTTAGGCTTTCTCTGATCGATGATTATAATTCAATGCCTAATGGGGATACTGAGAAAAATGATTATAGGATGACCTCAGCATTAGATGTAAAATTCTAAATAGGGCTTTTTATGGTTCTAAGTGTTACATAAACGAGCGCATAAATACGCAAATGAATCTTCAAACACAAACAAAGGGCAGTGTTTTTAAAGCACTGTCCTTTGTTTTTTTCCACAGGATTTGACATGAGAAAAGAGTTATTTATAATGGTCGCTGCTGTTGCTTTTATCATGTTTGTTCAAGGTAAAATGAACAGGATGAGGGTTGAAAATGCCCCGGGCGTGATTATCACAGCTAATCCTGAACAGAGACTGTTGCTTACAAGAGAAGGATTTAGACACGGGGATGTCTCGATATCTTTGCTGGCTGAATTCAGCCTGGATGCAATGGTTCTTAGTAAACAGAGATACTATTTTGGCCGAGATGCTGAGCTTGCTCCTTATGACCTTGCATTAGGATGGGGGCCTATGTCTAATCCGGAAGTGATTAAAGATATCAGGATCAGCCAGGGAAACCGTTGGTATACTTATCGCTATAAGATCCCGCCTCCGATACCTCATCGTGAAATAAGTTACCATAGCTCAAATATGCATTTGGTCGCAGCAACAAAAGAGGTTGCAGAAGAGATCAAGAATGTCAGATGGGGGGATATTATCCACATGGAAGGATACCTTATTAATATAACGGGTGATGATGGATGGTATTGGAATAGCTCATTAAGCAGAAGTGACACAGGTGACGGGGCATGCGAGCTAATATGGGTAGAGAAATTTTCTATAGAGTGACCAGCTGAAAGCTCAAAAGGAGAAATAGCACTTTTTATTAATAAAAAAAGTAGATGTCTACTTTTTTTTGCCTATAATCATTAGAGAAGAGTATTGATTTAGAGTTGATGCTGTTTTTTTTTAAAGTGTTTACGCATATCCATGTTATTCTGATTTTTACTATAAACTATGTTCCTATTTATAATAATAATAAACATCATAGGTGTTGGAGTTGCTGCCTTTATTGTAGTGAGTTCTGAAAAGAAGGAAAAAGAGCTGGCTTTAGGATCCAAAGAGCCTGAAGCTGTTACCCCGCTATCTGTGCTGCAAAATGTTGGCTTATCGCTGAAGGGATCTGACCAGAAGATACTTCCCGAGGAGATGATTCCTCTTCCCCCTCAAGAGGATGTTCCCCAAAAATCAATAATATCTGTCGAAGAAGAAGAGATCTTAGACCGTGAAATAGAGGTTGCAGCTGAACTGAGCACGCTAAAAGAAAAGCATGAAAGGCTTGAGAGGCTTTTTAATGAGAAGCAGCTTGAGCTTGAAGCAGTTGACAACAATCTAAAAAGCGAAGTCAAGAACAGAAAAGAATTCAACAGGGTCAAGGATATCCTTGAGAAGGAATTAAGGGATGTAAGGGACAGAAGCCATGAGCTAAGCAATAAAACCAAAGAAGCAGAGGCAAGATCAGAAAATCTAACACGCAGGATAGAGCAGCTTGAGAAAAAGCTTACCGCTACAGAGAAAGAACTGCTGGTCAAAGAGGATGAGGTTAAGAAGTTATTAAATGATATTATCCAACAGCAAAAGATTATTGATGAAGCCAACGAAAAAATAAAACATAAAGATGAAAAAATAGCTGTTCTTGTGGATAGAGTGACAACAGAGGGCGAAAAAACAGAACAGGCAGATAAGGCTAAGCAGGATGATAATCCTCAAGAGCAGTCTGTTCAGGAAGTTCAGGCTCCTGGGCAAGAGCCGTTGCAGGAAGTTAAAGCACAAGAGACTATGGCAGAAGGTTTGCCAAAAGAAATGGAAACGGCACCTCTCGTAGCGGAGCAGAAAGAAATTCAAGAGCCTGTTGTTCAGGCACAAGGCCTGCAAGAAGAAGCGTCAAAAGAAGAGCTAGTAAAAGAGGAAGTGCCGTCCGATACATTAAAAAAAGAGATGCCTGCTGACCTTGAAGACGAAGCAATCTTAAAGGATACAAGAAACATCGGGATCATAGCTCACATTGATGCAGGCAAGACAACAACGACAGAAAGAATCCTTTATTATACAGGCACTATTCATAAAATGGGAACAGTTGATCAGGGCAATGCCGTTATGGACTGGATGGAACAAGAACAAGAAAGGGGCATAACGATCACTTCTGCAAGTACTACTTGTATGTGGAAAAAAAAGAAGATCAATATTATAGATACTCCTGGCCACGTGGATTTTACCGTTGAGGTTGAGCGCTCCCTGAAGGTGCTTGATGGAGCGGTCGTTGTTCTATGTGCGACAAGCGGTGTGCAGGCTCAGACTGAAACAGTCTGGCGCCAGGCTGACAGATATGGCGTCCCAAGGATATTCTTCATTAACAAGATAGACCGGCTTGGGTCAGACTTTGATAATGTTGTTGGGCAGCTTCATGACCGCCTTGGAGCAAATGCAGCCCCTATACAATTCCCTGACGGGACTGAAAATGATTTTAAAGGGATAGTCGATGTGGTTAATCAGCAGTATATATTTTATCTTGATGAAACTGGCATGAAGCTTGAGAGGAAGGAAATACCTGATGCATTGAAAGAAAAGGCCAAAGAGTACAGGCAGAAACTTTTAGAGCGGCTGTCTGACGCTGATGAGGAACTTATGGACATGTTCTTATCTAAGAAAGAAATATCTCCGGAAAAGATACAGGCAGTTATAAGAAAAGGAGTTATTAACAACACTTTCTATCCTGTGCTGGTAGGAACGGCTTTGCGAAATAGAGGAGTTCAGTTGGTTCTGGATGCTGTTGTTGACTATTTGCCGTCTCCGCTGGATGTCCCTCCGATCAAAGGAAAGAACCCGAGGACGAATCAGGAAGAGACAAGAAAAACCTCATTCAAGGAGCCTTTATGTGCTTTAGTCTTTAAAACAGCCAATGACCCTTATGTTGGAAAGCTGTATTATACGAGGATCTATTCTGGCGCTATTGCGTCGGGAGACTCTATTTATAATGCCACCCGACAGAAAAAGGAAAGAATATCCAAAATAGTTGTAATGCACTCAAATAAGCAGGAGATCGTAACAAAAGCGGCAGCTGGTGATATTATTGCCTTAATAGGATTGAAGGAAACAAAATCAGGCGATACTATTTGTGACAAGGATGCAGAAATTATTGTTGAGAGCATGAAGATACCCGTGCCCGTAGTTTCCATGTCGCTTGAGCCAAAGACAAAAGGTGACCAGGATAAGATGGGCGAGGTCCTTCACAAGTTTTTGGATGAAGATCCGTCGCTTCAAAGCAGGTATGATCATGAAACTTCGCAAACCATTTTATCCGGGATGGGTGAGCTTCATCTCGAGATTATTATTGACAGGATGAAAAGGGAGCATAATCTGGAAACTAT
>Ga0208953_1000227_pt1 | contig 56771 bp, 47 predicted proteins | sample RifOxyB2_FD_184033 | JGI IMG/M metagenome (GOLD analysis project Ga0208953, IMG submission 184033) | Groundwater microbial communities from Rifle, Colorado - Rifle Oxygen_injection B2 (SPAdes) | ecosystem: Environmental > Aquatic > Deep subsurface > Groundwater | place: USA: Rifle, Colorado...
CGCTGTAGTCGTCCCGTCGCCAGCCACATCCGAAGTTTTAGTGGCGGCTTGCTTAACTAATTCCGCGCCCACGTTCTCCATTTTATCGGAGAGTTCGATTTCTTTGGCCACCGTTACGCCGTCTTTGGTGTTAACCGGCTCGCCAAAGCCTTTATCTAAAATAACCGTACAGCCCTTAGGACCGAGGGTGACTTTAACGGCATTCGCCAGTTTATCGACACCCCGTTTTAAGGCATCACGAGCTTCTTGACCATAAACAATTTGTTTAGCCATAAAATAAAAGTTAAAATCCAAAAGTCAAAAGTCAATCTTTCTAGCTAAAACTTTTGACTTTAAGATCTTTGATAAAATTACTCAATAATCGCTAAAATATCTGATTCAGAAATTACTAAATATTCTTCCTTTTCAATCTCGACTTCATTGGGAGAATATTTGGTGAACAAAACTTTTTGCCCAACTTTAACGGACATCGCTTGCCGTGTCCCACTGTCCATCATTTTACCGGGGCCGGTGGCAATCACTTTCCCTTGTTCTGGCCGTTCTTTATCCACCGTGTCCGGCAAAACAATCCCGGACTCAGTGGTCTTTTCTCGGCCGACCGGCTTAACGATCACTTTATCATTAAGCGGAATAAGCTTTGACATAGAGGATCCTTAAAGTGCCGCTGATTAAGTTGTACCCGACAATTTTTGCGTCTAGTCGCGGGCAACATTACCCAACCAAGGCACTAATATTAATAACCGTTTATAAATAAAATACTGATTATTGATTAGCAGTCTCGATCTCTAACTGCTAATAGCTTTACTATCTTAAAGTAAAATTTATCGACTGTCAAGAGTTAAAGCCGTCTTTTGTAAAATCAAAAAAACCCATTACTGGGTTTAAAAATTATGGAGGCACGGACGGGATTTGCACCCGTGTAAGCGGTTTTGCAGACCGCTGCCTAGCTACTCGGCCACCGCGCCAATTTAATTACAATATAAAGCCATTATATACTGATTTAAAACAAAAAAGCAACTGCTCTTTGTCGGTTGCTCTTTTGTTTTGACTAGCTTGCTCTAGCTTGCTCTTTACTGATGACTTGGCGCGGACGCGTATACTTCTACAGTAGTATTATAAACAACCCCCCGCCTTACGGCTTCCTCGGTAGTCGGTACCCAGATATCGACTCGGTTACTATACCGCCGATTCATCCGGTCCTCAATGACAAAGACTTTATCACCGAAAATTTCCGGTAAAACAATTTGAGTATGAAAAGGCAAAAAATTCGTCGCGGCGATGCCGTCGCGGACATGAGTACCGTTAGCGGTGATAAACGGCGTACTGTCGGTTTGCCAAGGCTCTGAAGAATAGAAAGTAACGGTTACTTGGTGTACTGTTTTTGGCCGCAACGGCGACTCCGGCAAAGTTAAAATTTCGGTCGGAATTAACGGCGATCCGGTCACTCTATCGCCAGCCACTTCTCCTAAATTAATCTTTAAATCAGTTTGAGTCAAAACAAACGAGGATAAATCTTTTACTATATTATCCACGACAAGTGACGTTTCCGGTAAGGCCTCGCCGCCCACGGCAATGGATGGATCAAGTATCGGCTCCGCCTGGGCAATTGCAACCCGCGGTAAAGTGGCCATGACCAATGCTAAGGCTAAAAAGGCATGTCCAGCAGCCTGCCAAGAGGGTTCAAACCGACTATTTAGAGTCCGTCGAATTCGCTTTTCTATAGCATAAACACGCCAAAATATGGCGTCATCCCATCGTCTTATGCGGTTTTGTCCGGCTTTTAGTTTCATAAAATAAAAAATCCTTTTATTTGGATCAATAAAAGGACTTGATAAACTAAATACATTATAGCAAAGATTCCCAAAAAAGTCAAATAAGAACGCCGCAACAACAAAATCACTATTTACAAAACCAATTTAAGTCAAAGGCATTTGACGTCTAATATTATTACCAATTCCCTATTTATTTAAAAAATAAACTGGCGGGATCGGTTTAATAAAATTTTGAGCCAAAGAAAAAGTCAAACCGCCTTGGTTCGGCACTAAAATATAGTCGCCAAGTTTAATTTTCTTGGCAAAACAAGTATATCCCCATAAATCATCAGGCATGCAAAGCGACCCGTAAATGCAGGAACTTACCTCTCGGCGATCAGGGTTAGTTAAATTAATGAGCGGGAAATAATCATGCAAAAATCTTTCCCAACCTACTATATTAATACCGCCATCGGCAATAATTTTTTGCGGACTTTTTACGTCAACCACCTGTAACATTACATGCATAGCGCCATTAGCAATAATTCGCCCAGGTTCAGTATAATAGACGCAATTCACCAGTGGCTGCAAATACTTTTTAATGGCCTGTCCAATGCCATACGCATAGCGATCAATTGGCACTGCGGCTGTTATATAATACTTATCTTTAAAATGCGACATTTGGCCTAAATGATCATCGACTGTCTTAATCAAACTGCCAGCCAATGTTCCCCAAGGATAATACCCTTCCGATAAATATGGCCGAAATCCACCGCCAAAATCGATAAATTTAATTGTCGCTAACTCTGCTTTAGTAAACTTCTGGACCAAACATCCGGCCAATTCTTTAATTACCAGCGCATACGGCCGCGCATTTTCGTTCCAACTCATATGAAATTGAATTCCTTGCAGAGAAATACTCGGATATTCTTGAGATTTACGCCAAAATTCAGGTAACTCAGTTAAATCAATCCCAAATTTGTTCCAAACGTTGTGATAACGGGTAAAAATTCGAACACCCGCCCGCACAGAACGCCTTTTTTTACTGGCCACTTGATTCAATCGTGCCAATTCCTGAAAACTATCTAAATTAATAATCACTTTGTCACTATGAGAGACAGCCAACTCGAGCTCTGCCAGTGTCTTACCCGGGCCACTAAAGACCAGCTTTTTCGCCCCACAGCGCAGAGCAATCATTAATTCACGGCCGCTGGAAATATCTATTCCAAAACCGTGCGCTACTGCACGTTTTATTATATAAGGATGATGATTAACTTTCATCGCGTAATAATACTCACATCCTGGCAAGTGCTGATCAAAAGCCGCGGTAAACGCTTTAAGACCCATCTCTAATGCTGGCTTATCAAGAATATAGAAAGGAGTAGTATGTTTGCGAGCCAAAGCCAGAAATGATGCCTTTCTGGCAAGGAACTGCTCAACCAAAGATAATAATTCACCTTTCAAAACAGGAGTTTTTTGACTCAAAAGTTTATCAATAATACGACGATAGCGCCGAAGTTGCGACGCATCCATTAGTTGTATTTTTTGCAAGCTAATATTATTCATATGATTATTTATTAACAATAAATTCTCTTAATTCTTCTTGAAAAATATTTAATACTTTGTCCTTTAATCTCAGAGGGATAGTTTCAGTCGGCTGAATCCCAAGATATCTTTTTGTTAAATAGTCCTTTTGACGCGCAATTTTGCGTAATAATGATTTTTTAAAACGCTCTATACTATAGCCTTGACACCCTCGCTGATAGGCTAAATAAAAAGCTAACCCTAACTCTTCCTGGGAACCATACGCCGGGGCTTGGGGATTATAATGAAAAAAATGATCATAAATCTGAGCATGCGCAGAGTCAAATAAATTTGCCGTAAAACCTAAGCCAGCCAAATCAAACCCAAAGGCAGCACATAATGCGTAGATATAGCCACATTTCACGCAACTTTGGCACCAACGATTATTTTTTGCCCGAGAATTATCTGCCATGCATGACATCTGAAATCGACCATTGGCCGAATAACGATTGTGCAAAATTTTAACAATTGCCAATTCATAAAGAGGGTCCATAAAACTTATAACCTCTACCTTCCTACCCAGCATCAATGAGGCTAAAAGACTTTGTTGCGGTGTCCAATCATGATGCTGATCATAGGCTGCCTTATAAGTTAACACGCCTTCGCTATCAAAAAAAATGTCATTACACGACTGCTCATTCCCCAGTAATATGTAATCAGCGTTAAAATAATGAACAAAAGGCAGACACATTAAAGCATATTCTGTCGTTTGCAGTCCCCATCCTAAATCAGTCTGCAAACCCCAACGTTTACCATAGCGAAATATACCTGGTTCATAAAAAATAGTATAAACTGATCTTTGTCTTTCCTTTTTAAATCGCGCCATCAGTCTTTTCTTGTGAAAATATTCAAAGTCATTGGCCGGCTCAATAAAATTAACCAAAATTGGCCGCAACCCTAGTTCCTCGCAAAGACTCAAACTCAGCAAGCTCTCCTTACCGAAAGAAAAAGGAATAATCACTGTTTGTTTTTTTTGCTGGGATTGCTGAAACTTAACGCTGTCCGGCGTTTTAATCCGTTCATCAGCAAATTTCGGCTGTATATTATAAAAATCTTTGACATATTGAATAGAAGAACGTCCGTCGGCAATCGCGCAAGTCGGGGCATCGTTAATGCCATTCTTAAACAAAAAAGCTTCCGACAAAGGACGAGCTGTTTGATAGTTGATCTCCTTGATTTGTAAAATTTGCGGCAAAAATAAAGTCGCACTATATGCCAGGTTGTCTTTTAAAATTTCCTGATGCTCTTGGGGAAAAGCTTGCCACACCTCCTTGGGATATATTATTCGATAAGGTTCTTTATTCACAATAACATCCACTCCATTAGTGGTAACCTTCGCGCGAATATTTAGCTCAGTTGGTTTTTTGGATGCCGAAATCATAAATTTAATTTATTGTTGTTTTTATTGGCCAAAAACATTTCGCGAAAATACGACCAGATTTCTTTCCCTGCCTGATTCAATTCTCCACTTTCCAAATCAAACACCGGAAAATTGCTCAAAATCGTACATAAAGTAGCACCCCGCTTCAAAGCGGATATCTGCCTTAACTCATGAAAAAGTAAAAAATAATCAGGATGGTTAAAAAAAATTTTCATCCGCTGACCGACAAACTTAACGCGACCATTTTTAAAACTATACACACCAACCGGCAAAATTTGCTTCAGCGATCCTGTCGCAGCCAAATCGATGTCCAATAATGAACCCGTAAAATCAGATACAGGCAACCGCCTATCACTAATTGTTAATTGTTGCTTATCCCAAAAAGTATCCAGAAAAAACTGCCAAGGATTCGGATTAGTAGCCAAGGATAATCCGGCAAAAATGTGAGGCGTAGCTGAAGATAATCGTGGATTGCATTCCAAAACTAAAGCTTTTTCTTGACTAATCAAAATATCAACATTTGCTACCCCATAAAAGTTTTCTTTCTGGAGTAATTTAGTTAAATGCTCTAATTGAGTAGAAATGCTACTGAGTGTCTTCGAGCCAAAAAAATTAGCCGGTAACCATTGAATGCCCGAAAAAATACTAGGAAAACCATTTTTATTCAAAAAACACTGACGACGTAGCCCGGCATAAAAATAATTGCCCGCTTTATCTAAAAAAATTGTTACCCCGATTGGCACGCCTGGAAGATATTCTCTAACTAAATAAGACGAGACTTGACGGAGATGTTTTTTCCTAAAAGCCGATAAATCTGACGCCGACATAAATTTCGTCCCAAATAACCCATAGCTACCGCTCTTTTGTACAACATATGATTTGTGGTTAACTTTCTCTAAATCCCTTCCGGCCAAATTAACAGTAGGCGGAGATGCCAGTCGGTATTTTTTTAGTAGATTATCAAAATAAATTTTATCCTCGAGTCTTTTTTGCGTTGACCAAGGGGTAACCATCAGTTCAATGCCTCGTTTTTTAGCCCACTGCTCAATAAAAATGGAACTACGATGAGGCACCACTAAATATTTGATCTGCTGGGCCACCAGCTGTTCCCCTAAATTTGTCTTCGCCAATATCTCGGCAAAAGTCAGTGGTTCTTCGCACGCCGCCTGTGCTTTAAAATAGATCAGCTTTTGACAGGAAAAATTAGCAACCGCAAATTCGGCCAATGGAGTTTGCTCTTGAACCAAAATCGAACATTGAAACAAATGCTTAGCAGTAAAAAAAACCGGTTCTATGGCGTTGATAACAATCGCCGCTTTAAATTTTGTTTGCATCGTGTAAACGGTTTTGACTGCTTAAAAAAAATGCAATCTCTTGGCAAATCAAGATAACATCCTCTTTTTTAATCAACCAGTGAACCGGTAAAATAATAAATGATTGATAAAAACCGTGGTCTATTTGCGCATCTTGGAATGTTGGCGTTTCCCATAGCATATCAGCAAAAATATTCTTCTCCTCCAGATAAGTAATTAAATTAACTTGAATTTTCGGTTCAACAAATAGCGGGTAATAAATCCATTCTCCTGCTTTAACCACTTCGTCAGCTAAAACTTTAAGCAATGGACTTTTAATCGTTTTTAACTGCCGATTATACATTTCTGCCATTTCCTTTTGATGCTGTCTGACTTTCCTTAAATTAATAAATTTATACAGTTCAAAGGAAAAACGACTGCCGCGGGTCGGTCGCGAAAAAGATCCAATTAGTTGATCGTGATGTAAAAAAACATCGCTACTTCTCTCATACAACCAGGGTGATCGCCCCAAATAGGCGGCCAATGACAGCCCCCCCTGGATTAAATGCAACAAATAGCATCGCAACTTATACCAATTAAACCTAGTAGATAAATGGTCCGCGGGTGGTAAATTACCAATCAAGTGACTGCCTTGCAATGGTGAGTGCTTCCGAATACTGGTAACATAGAAATGATTCGGCCCAAGCTCTGGGAGATCTTCGGGAATGATAATGCGATGGGCGCAGTCTTCGATAATAACCGTCGAATCTGCACCTAAAGCTTTGCACCTAACTAATTCTTCTGATGTCAAACTCAAACCACTAAAGCTATAATTAATTATTACCCGGGGCCGAAATTTAGCAACTTGCTCAAAATAGGACGCTTTATTAATGGAAAAATCACGATTGATTTGATATAAAACTACGGTAGCGACCTGGCTTAAAAATCGCAAAGTGTCCGGACAGTAAAATGCCGGTACCAATATTTTATCCTCAACCCCAATCTTATAATGAAGGAAAATATATCGCAACGTGTCAGTAAAACTCAAAAAAAAATGCTCAGAAGTTGTTAAAATCATTCCCTTTTTACTTGATAACGGCTGCAAAATATAAGGCCTAACAAATCCTAGTAATTTCCGTCTCATATTGTAAATTAAATGATTAAACGTAAAGGTCCAGCAATACTAATCCCGCCACGCCTAAACCTTGCACCTCCTCGCGCCGGCTCTTTCGGAAAATCCAAATGTCCGCTATCCAAATCAACATAATCAATCGGTAAAGCAAGCGCTAAAGAAGCAGCGGTGGTAATCGAAATGTTTGATTCATAGGTGCATCCAATCATCACAATTTTCCCTAGACTCCTGGCCAAATGGTAAATTTTTAAAGCATTTATCGGACCACCACATTTTATCAGCTTAATATTAACACCATTGATATAATTACCTATAAGTAGCCGGCTGGACTGCTCCACGCTCACCGCCGCTTCATCTGCAATAATCGGAATAGCGGTTAATTGTTGTAACCTTTTTAACGACTCGATGTCTTTAGCAGCCACTGGCTGTTCAATCAGACATACCGGAAAATTTTTTATTTTTCGCAAAAATAATTCCGTTTGCCGATAACTATAGCCTTGATTCAAATCAATCAATAATTTAGCTTGAGATGGCAAAATCTTACTGACAGCCTGAATCCGCGCGCAGTCATCATTCCAATCCAAACCGCCTTTTAATTTAATCAGACGATATCCCTGCCGCAATCGCTCTTTTACCGACCGAACAGTAGCAGGCAAACTTTTAAGGCAAACTGTTATCGAAATCGGACAACTACGACGATAGCCGCCGAAAAGTTCTACCAGAGTAATGCCTTTTTTCTGGCAAAAAAGATTAAGCACTGCTTCCTCTATGGCCGACTGGACAGCTGGCAGACCGGCGAACTCGTCCTGAATCAGCTCGTGATAGTGATACCAAAATTCCATCGGCCAGCAAAAAAAATCAACCGACAATTTCTCTTTAAGTGCAACGTCCGCAGCTTCCAGTGACTCGCCAGTCACTGCTTCGTCAACCGCGACACTCCCGAGACCAAAATTGCCATCTTTATCAATAATCTTAATATAAATAATTTCCGCACTATCCACTTCTTCGTAGGTGACTTTAAAGGTCTCCGGTAAATATAAACGCCGCTTGTAAAAAAAAACCTTACTAATCATGGGGCAAAAACTCTTTTAGCTCTTCGCGAAAAATCTGCAAAACTTTATCTTTAATTTCACCAGGAATAACGGAAGTAGGGTGGATGCCCAAATATTTTTGGGTTAACTGGCCAATCCGACCGACGATCAGCGGCAATAGCTTAGTTCTAAAACGTTCTAGAGTATAACCATGGCAACCATGAAGGGTTGCTAAATAAAGCGATAACTCTGTTTCCTCATCACAATAACTCGTAAGCGGTATCAGAGGATCAGACTGAAACAATAAAGACCTATAAATCGGATAATGGGCACGGTCAAATAAATTAAGAGTAAAACCTACCTTTTTAAAATCAAACCCAAAAGCCGATAAGTAAGCAAACATTTCTACGCATTTAGAGCAACTCTGACACCAACGACGCTGTCTCGCCTTATCATTATCGGCTAGACAGGACATTTGGAAACGAGCAATATCCGAATAGCGATGATGTAAAATTTTTGTAATTGCCAGTTCATAAAGAGGGTCCACAAGACTTCCCACTTCTAATCGCCGCCCCAACAAAAGCGACGCCAATAATGCTTGCTGTGGTGTCCAATCATGATGTTGATCGTAAGCGGCAATAAATGTTAATAAACCTTCGGTATTAATAAAGCTCTCGCTACATTGCTGTTCATTGCCCAACAATAAATAATCAGCTTTAAAATAATGGGCAAACGGTAACATTAATAAGACATAATCAGTGGTATGCAACCCCCAACCTAAATCAGTGTTAAGATTCCAATGGCGCCCGGACCGAAATATCCCTGGCTGATAATGCATTATATGAATATCTTGCCCGGTGGCTAATTTAAACTCTTTAATTAATTTCTTTTTGTGGTGGTACTCATAAGTATTGGCCGGCTCGACGCAGTAAATTAAAATTGGACGAACGCCAATCTCTTTACATAAGCTCATTGTTAAAAGACTTTTTTTGCCAAAGCAAAAAGGAACAAGTGCGGTTCTTTTCTTTCTTAACGTCTTTTTGAAATGAATGGTTGATGGAACTTTAATCCGCGCGGAAGCAAAAATAAACTGAGTGTTGAAAAAACTTTTTAAATAAGATACCGACGACTGTTTATCATCAATCGCACTAATCGAGGTATCATAAATCGCATTTTTAAATAAAAAGACTTCGGATAAAGGACGCGCCGTTTGATAGGTAATTTCCCCCAGACCTAACATTTGGGGTAGAAAAATTGTTGCACTATAAGCAAGATTATCCATTAAGATTTCCTTAGCTGATTGCGGATAAGCCTGCCAAATTTCTTTTGGATATGTAATCGGGAAATGTTCTTGATTAACTATAATATCCAAACCTCGTGTAGTAAGTTTAGCGCGAACATTAAGTTCCAACGGTCGAACAACATGTGTCTTTTTTTTATTCATTCGGAAACTCCACTAGTTCATCATCAAAGTGATAAACTAACTGGGAATATTAAATTAACAACTTATAATGACGAGGGCGCCACTGAACCGCCTGATGATCCTTGGGGCACGCGCTCAAGATCCCAAGGATTGTGAATCAGCAAAAAAGTCGGAGTTATCGGCGAAAACGCCGTACGCGAATTCATCCAGATTAGTTTTGCCAAGCATTACAAAATCTTTTTCTTTTAAACGTTTGACGACAGCACTCTGTTTTTAAAATATAGAGAATGTATATGTAGTATAAAATAAATTCGGATGAAATTTCAATTTAAATGCCAAAAGACTTTTTTCGCTACCGCCAAGATCCACTTTCTGATAGCCTTTTTTTTTTAATTCAGCCAATTCATCTAGATAAGAAACTTCACCGATATCCGAACAATCATAGTCATAGATACCTACACAAGAATAATAATCACTGCTGTTGGGAATAGCCCAACCAGCGTTGACAGAGACCGGTCTACCGTTTATCAAAATAACCCGTGAAAAATCAAACCCCCTGAAACCATCTTCTATAAAATTTAAATACTGCTTTAAATAAACTCTGTCAGAATTTTTCCGTTGTTTTTTCCATTTCAAAATGAGGTCCACTAGATCTGACTTATTTACCTGCGCGACACTTTTGAATTGCGCCTCGTTATTTTTAAAAAATTTATTGCGCATATTGCGCATCCTTTTCCAAATTTTGCTTTCCAATTTTTCGTTCCAATTTTTAAGCTCAATCAATGGCCATGTAAAAACGTAACTCGGCTTGATGGTTTTGAAACCTAAACCCTTCGCTTCTTTAAAAATTTCCTCCTTTAGACTTTCAGTTATATCTTCTAAAATCACCTTGTCAAAATTTTCTTGCTTAAGCGCCCACTCAAGTAATTCAGTGATAACGGCAAGCTTTTTTTGTGGAGAGGATACCGGATCAGTAAGTATTCTTAAAGTTTTACCCTTTTCGTAAGCCAAAATTCCGCCACGGTCGCTAAAATCGAAAAAAATTGGTTTTTCTCCGGGCATTGCGTAGTTTAAATAAAACCAATAATTATGTTGGGACAAATGACCATAATTGTGAATAATTTCCCGAATATTGAGGCTATCTTTTTCGATATTTCTATTTATTTTCATTTAATAAAAAACTTCGTAGCTTGACGCAAGAAACTTCAACGATAAGTTTTCATTAACTCCTTGATAATTTTGTACTCTCGCTCCTAACTTTTACCTCATTTTACAGTGGCCTGCAGATGATAATAAGGTGGACGGCCTTGGTAGCGTTTAATCGCCATTGAAATGATATCCTCGAGTAAATCACCATAGCGCAACCCGACTAATTTCGCCGAGGAGGGCATCCCATCATTCTCGCCGATTGAGGGATTCGGATTCAACTCCAAAACATAAGGGTTTTCGTCTTTGTCCACTCTAATTTCTATCCGACCATAGTCATGACAATCCAAAATATTATAAGTATCTAAGGCAATTTCGGAAATTAACGACTCCAATTTTTTGCTAATATTTTTGGCCGGCAGCTGAATAATAATTTTATCGAATGCAGGATCATTTTCGTATTTAATGCTAAAAGAATATATATGCCAAATACCCGACGGCACTTCCGAAAAAATTGATCTCTGTAGTGGTAACACCCGCAAATCCTCTGCTTCGCTTCCTAAAATAGAAACATCATACTCATCGCCCTCGATATATTCTTCAACTAATGCCGGCCGACCAAGATCGTGGATTACTTTTTTAAGTTGACTTTTAAGTTCAACCGGATTAGTTACAATCGAATCGTTAGTTATTCCAATCGAATCATCGGTATTACCAGGTTTGACAATCAAAGGATACTGTAACTCATCACTAATTTTATCATCGAGATAATATGCGTAATCCCATTTAGGAGTAGGAATTCCGTGGTAAGTCAAAAGTTTTTTAACTCTAATTTTATCCAGTGATAAAGCCAAAGTAAATGGATTGGAACCGGTATAAGGAATCTGTAAAATATCAAAAATTGACGCCACATGTGGTTCAAGGAGGCTAGAATCATTAATTCGCTCACACACATTAAAAACCAAATCTACATTACTTTTTATTAGTTGATTTATTGCCTGCTGAACATTATTAAAATCGAAAAAAGTGACGCGATAACCGCGCTCTTTTAGCACCTGCTGAATGCGCTGCCCAATGGACGTTAATTCTCCTTCTACGACGCCGGTTTGATTTTCTGGATAAATATTACAAGCGATACCAATATGCAAGTTACGCTGATCCTTAAGTGACACACGACGGATTCTTTCAATTTTAGCCGCACCAGTAACCAATGATTTATTTAAAGCGGCATAGGAAAAACGATTCTTTCGCAAAGTCTTGCCCAAAAACGATGTAGAATCAAACTTAGCTACTTCGAATTTGACATACTTCATAATATTTTCTAGATTATCTTGAGCGTCTAAAAGATTCTCACCGGAAACGGTTACCCAACCTAGATACTCATAACCTTCCGGCGGCACCAACACTGGATCACCCACTTTTTTATAAAAATGGAACTCCTCTAACCGAGGGTGCTTTTTTAACTTCTCATCAATATCCAGTTTCACAATAATTCCTGAATAATCAGATAAAAAATCGCTACCAGTTAAGTACTGCCGCGGCACATCTGGCCTAATAATTTTGGGCAAATATTGTCCTAAAGCAATGCGCGTCGCCTCCTCAACAAAATCAACATTCCAAACACTTTTCATAAATGAATAAACCTCATCACCGCCCATCCGCAAATTAATCTCAATCGGTACTGGTCCGTTTTTAGTTGACTTGGCTTCGAATTGAATACAGCCATGCTGAACCCCTAATTTCTCCAGTGTTTCCTCCGCCATCGCTATCAAATCCTGCTTGGCCCGCAATGGGAGACTAGATGGAATGGAAAATCCTGTCTCTATAAAAAATGGCTCTTTGGTACGCGCATTGTCGGTAATTGAATAAAATTTAACCTTACCATTCTGGAGTAGCATATCAATGTCAACTTCGTCACCATCAATATATTCTTCCACTAATACTTCTAAACTATCCCATTCGGCTGAATCAGGATGGCTAGTGATATTATTTTTGATGTAGTTATAAGTTTCTAACAATTCCCCTTGATTTTCTACTTTAACCACAAAAGCGCTACTCGAACCATAAATAGGTTTAATAACTAAAGGAAAATTTAATTCGCCATCTGTAGTTTTTAAATCATCTAGCTTTTGAATCAATTTAAAGTTTGGCGTCGGCAATCCCTGCTGTTTACAAAATTGCCTAAATTTATTTTTATCACGAACGCGTTTGGCAACAGTATATGGAATTCCGGTAAAATTAAAAGCGTCCACTATTTTCGCCGTTAAAAGGACACTCTCTTCCCAAAAAGTTAGCGCTCCCTCTATCTTAATTTGCGAATTACTCTTGATAAAGGACCGTAAGGCGGCAATACTTTCTTGATAATTATTTGTATCCGCTAAAATCCAGGAATCCACATAAGTGGCTGCCCAATTTTTTTCTTTATGGAGCATGATGATGTTAATGCCCAGGCTCTTTAGCTTTTTAAAAATAAACCGTTTTTTTATCGAACCGGTATGAACGACGAGAATAGTTTTATTAGTGAAACCATTATTATGATTGGACATGATAAATAAACGTCATAACCTTCGTGATCTTTCATCACAGGAGTAAAGATGCACGACATCAAATATTTTTAAACGATAGCTCTTTTAAATTATGACTTCGAGAAAAAAGTTTTTAAATGCAATTAGTTAATTTTAGCACTAAAAATTTTCACGTCAATAGATTTTTAGATTATTTTTCTTGCTCAATTAAAAAAAGCAGCACTCATATTATTTTTGATACATCATTCTGGCAATTCGCAATTCATCATACGAATACTTTCCGGACAGTTTTTCAAAAACCGATGAAAGATTATCACTGCCGATTTTACGAAACGCCGCATGAATTTGGGGTAAATTCGCGGCCAGCGCCGGCGTCAAAAGTCGCAAAAGATCTTGGCGACTAATTTTCCCTTTCTGTGCAAGTTTTTCGATGTGTCCAAGAATGGTTGATTCTTTAAGACCGCGCGCTTTAGTGATTTGCGCGATACTCTTTCCTTCACCCCACAGCACCAATGTCGCACCATAAGTGTCGAATTTTTCATTTCTTTTTGATCGACCGTCAACTTTTAAATTTCCCTCACAAGCGGTAATAAAATCCTGCTGTCTTTTTTCAAGTTCCGTTTTTGAAATCTTTAAAAAATTTTCTTTAGCCTCGTTTGAACGAGCGCGAAAAAATACATCCTTGGCGAGAATTTCCGGATGCACCAAAAATGTTTTCTCGTTCCACCCTAAAATATGCAAACCCGAAAGCCGCCGAACGCGCGACAGCGCCACATAACCCTGGCCGAATTCAAAAACAGCGCTCAAATCCATAACCGCCTCATCCATGCTCATGCCCTGACTTTTATGAACTGTTATTGCCCAAGCAAGGCGAAGTGGCAACTGCGCGATTTTGGCATGTATTTTTCCATTTTCTTCTACGGTCCACTCCATCGGCTCGACCTGAATGGTTCGACCATTGCGCGTTTTGACGATCGGCCAACCGTCGACCCCGTCAAATTTTTCTACCACGCCTAGCGTTCCGTTCACAAAACCATCCTTTGAACTATTCTTGGTAAACATTACCGACGCGCCAGTTTTTAGATAAAGAACTTCCGGCGAAAGACAGCCTTTTTTGAGCGCGTCAACTATTGGCCGCAAGCCTGTGGAGGACATCAAAAAAGTTTTCGACTCGCCCGGCAATTTATCAAGCATCTCCTGATTGACGCGATCAACGTCAAAATTATGGGAAAAAAGTTTTGTCGCCGACTCCGGCATAAGATGCTTCTCGACTTTTCTGGTTACGATCTGACAAAGGTGCTTTTTCCCAAATTTATTGCAACGGATCGCCGTTAAAATATCAAGATAATTGGCATCATCCTGGCGATATTGTTCACCAAGATAACAAACAGTTAAATTGGCCGAGAGCCAGGCCGGCGAATCATAAGCAAACCGCCCTGAGTCTTTTTTGATCAACGCATATGGCAAAACACTTTTTTTATCATCAAAATTTTTAATAGGGTGAATAATCGGCGGCAGTTGAAAAAAATCTCCGACCAAAACAATCTGCAAACCGCCGAAAGGCGCCGCGTTCCGTTTGATTTTCCGGCAGACCGCATCAACCATCGCGAGAGTTTCCGGCAAAAGCATGGAAATTTCATCGATGATCAAAGTTTTCGCGCGGCTGACTCTTTTGGTGATATATCCGCTTGAGGCGATTTTTTCGAGATCAGGTTTTTCCAGTTTCTTTTTGATGCCGATGCCGCACCAAGAGTGGATCGTAAATCCGCCGATATGAGTTGCGGCAATACCGGTTGAAGCGGTGATGGCCGGCTCGATTTCGTGCGATCGCAAATACGCCACATATTCGTTTATCACATGCGTCTTGCCTGATCCCGGCTCGCCGGTTAAAAAAACATTGGCGCCGGTCTTAAGAATTGCCAGCGCTTGAGATTGAAGCATGTATGATATAAAAAATTGCTAATAAGCCAAAAAAATATTCAAATCTGCAAATTTTCCGATATATACCACTTAAATAACCGAAACCGCCCCTACGCGCATGCTTAAATCAAGTGGCTTGAGAATTTTAAACAACAAGTCTACTCCCACATTCACTTGGCCATTTTCTACTTTTGAAATCACTTTCTGCGTAGTGTATGCTTTTTCGGCAAGCTCCTGTTGACTCAACCCTCGCTTTTGACGCGCTTTGTAAATTTCTGTTGCAAGCACAATACGCGCTCGTGCTTCTCGCGAGTATTCTTGAAACTTTGGGTGTTTGCGCGCTATGGCGATTGGGTCATTTATTTTTTTAATAATATTCTGCATAATGTTTGGGATTAGTTATAAAATCTTGATAATATAAATCTGTCAACTCAAGGATTTTCTGTATTTCCCTTTCAATTTTCTTTTTTGCTCCCTTCAAGTACAACTCTGGCTTCTCAAATGCATTGAGCAAAACCAATTGTTCTTGATGGTACGCAAAATATAAAATGCGTATGAGCTGATCGCCTTCTTTTATACGCAACTCATGAAAGCTATATCCGCGTATTGTTTTGGCAATTGGCGGAATTGGTTTCCCTTTATGTTCTCTGATAAACTGTATTGCTTGATCTATAAACGCAAGCACTTTTATTTTTTTCTCTTTTACTTTTACCGTGTCCGTCGATTTAATAGCATACTTTGTTAAAAATGCCTTTACAGGAGCATATTTTAAATGCACATTATAGTAATAGACAATGTTCATAGATAACATTTTAATTATATCTTATTGGATATAATGTGTCAAATAATTGAATTTAAGGCAAAATAAAATGGCCAGATAAGCCATAAATCATTAGCACCCCCGTGCCATGCCATTCGTGAATGTTGTAAAGTGGTAGAGACGATGTCCCCCTTCGCTAAAGCTTCGGGGGACTAGCACTTCGCTTAGCTACTCGCTATCCCATCCGTAGCTCGCAGAGCGAAGGCTGGCGGGCCACGTCGCTCACGAGCGACGTGCCATGTCATTCGTGAATGACGTGGCGTGGCGGGGACGACGGGATTCGAACCCGCGATCTCCTACGTGACAGGCAGGCGCTTTAAGCCAGCTAAGCTACGTCCCCAGATAAGGCAAATACGTCAAGAATATAAAATTTAGACTATCATGTTTTGTGGTTATGCGTCAATTATTTCGCTAACAATTTCTAATTTTTAATTTCTAATCCATGGCATGTCGCCATGGCATGCAATGTCAAATGTCTAATTTTCAGTTACTTGTGGCAATTAATTTAGGACTTACGCGTTTGTTGACAAGACATATAATTTTGTCATTCCCGCGCAAGCGGGAATCCAGTATTTGATTTATCTATCAAGCCATAGATTCCCGATCAGGTCGGGAATGACACCACACGCGTAAGTCCTATAATTATGAAATCGGCGGTTTCGTTTTATGCCAATCAGTCAGGCCCTCGTAAAAAGCGGCCGCTTCCAAAATCTTCTCCTCGCCAAGCTGTGGCCCGATAATTTGCATGCCAATCGGTAATTTTTTTGACGTAAAACCGCAGGGAATAGAAATCGCCGGCAGACCAGCTAAAGACGCCGGAACCAAAAACACATCTTCCAAATACATCGCCAGCGGATCATTAGCTTTCTCGCCGATTTTAAATGCCGCGCCCGGCGAAGTCGGCACCATCAAAACATCCACCTCGGCAAAAACATGCTCAAAATCTCTGATAATCAGACTCCGCACCTGCTGTGCTTTTTTGTAATAAGCATCATAATAACCGGACGACAAGGCAAAAGTGCCAATCATAATCCGCCGCTTGGCTTCCGGTCCAAACCCCGCGCCACGAGTTTTTTGGTAAACATCAAACAAATTATCAGCTTGATCGTGATAACTCAACCCATAGCGAATGCCGTCGTATCGCCCTAAGTTGGAACTGACTTCTGACGGGGTAACCACGTAATAAACCGCCACTCCATACTTAGAATAAGGCAATGACACTTCTTTTACCACCGCCCCCTGGCGCTCCAAATCAGTGATCGCTTTGCGCACCGCCTGTTCGACTTCCCGATCCATTCCTGGAATAAAATATTCCTGCGGCAACCCGATGCGCAAACCTTTAATTTTTGGATCCCGAACAGCTTTAAGATAATCCGGTACTGACACCGGTAAAGTCGTCGCATCGCGCGGATCAACTCCAGCAAGTGCCGCAAGCACTATCGCCGCATCCTCGACACTGCTCGTAAAAAATCCCGGCACATCAGTGGAAGAAGTCATAGCCAAAAGTCCGTAGCGCGAACAACGCCCATAGGTCGGCTTAAAACCAACAATTCCGCAAAAGGAGGCTGGCTGGCGAATGGATCCGCCGGTATCAGTCCCTAAAGCATAAGCCGCCATTCCGGCTGACACGGCCGCCGCTGAACCGCCTGATGATCCTCCAGGCACGCGCTCAAGATCCCATGGATTGTGGGTCGGCCAAAAGCTGGAATTTTCGGTGGAAGCGCCGTGCGCGAATTCATCCAGATTAGTTTTGCCGAGCATTACAAAATCTTTCGCTTTTAATTGTTTGATGACGGTGGCATCAAATGGCGGAACGTAATTTTCCAAAATCCGCGACGCGGCCGTGGTAGTTACGCCAGCGGTCGCGATAATGTCCTTAACAGCGGCTGGGATTCCGGCGAGTACCGAAACCTCTTCGCCTGACGCGATTTTTTTATCAATCATACTCGCCTGCTTAAGCGCCAAATCAGAAGTAACTTTTAAATACGCCCGCACCCGCGGATCAAGTTTATCAATTTGCGCCAAATACTGCCGAGCCAACTCAACCGTTGAAATTTGTTTTGTCTCCAGTTTATTGTGTAACTCTTTGATCATTATTAAAATTTTAAAACACGCTCTTAACTTTCACGCCGCCTTGCTCCAATTCTGGTGCTTGTTCTAAGAGCTCGGAGGTAATCAAACTGGCGGTAATTTTGTCCTCGCGCCAAACATTAGTTAGTCCGGTGACCTGAGACGTAATTTGCACCTGGCTGGTATCAACTTGGTTGAGGGAATCGATATAATCCAAAATAACCGAAAGCTGTTGTGAATATTTTTCCAACTCCTCTTCCGTTAAATACAGCCGGGCTAATTTGGCAATTTTCTGCGCTTCTTGAGTAGTCATAAAATAACTAAATTCTAAACTTGCGCTCTTACTTTATCCTAAATTCTATTTTCTGACAAGTTTTAATAATGCCGTCTCATCAATAATTTTAACGCCCAACTTTTGCGCTTTGGCCAGTTTAGACCCTGGTTTCTCGCCCACAACCAAATAGCCAGTATCTTGCCCGACCGACTCGCTGACCTTGCCGCCGCACTCAACAATCAACTCCCCGGCCTCGTCGCGCGACAGCGTTTTAAGACTGCCGGTCAAAACAAAAATTTGGCCTTCCAGAAAGCTTTGGCCGCCGCTAGAATAAACTAATTTAACGCCGGCAGAAGCCAAACGCTCTAAAAGTTGCTGATGACGCTCTTCGCCTATCCACTCTAATAGGCTGGCGCTGACTTTCGGACCAAAATCAACAATACTTTCCAAATCCTCAACAGTCAATTTTTTTAAATGTTTGTCTAAATGATTAAGCGCTAAATGGCCAAAACGCGTTGTCAAAAAATCAGCCAGACTATGTGCCAACTGGGTACCAAGGTGCGGTATGCCTAAAGCATATAAAAACCGACGCAGGGAAATTACTTTTGCCTGGGATATTGATTGAATCAAATTGGCGGCACTCTTATCTCCAAAACCTTCTAAAACGGCAATGTCGCCGGGCTTTAAACTAAAAATATCAGCCGCATTACTAATCAACCCACTCTCGATAAAACGCTCGATAATCTTCCCGCCCAAACCCTCGATGTTAAATGCGCCCTTACCGACAAAATGGCTCAACTGTCCAGCCTGCCGCGCAGAGCAACGTTTATTGGTGCAAAAATGCAAAATGCTGTTGCCTTGATCTTCCACCCGTACCACTCCCCCGCAAATCGGGCAGACCATGGGCATTTTAAACTTCGCGGCCTTATTCGGACGCAAATTAGACAAAACCTTAACCACTTCTGGAATAACATCACCAGCTTTGCGAACAATCACCGTATCGCCGGCACGCGCATCCAATTTATTAATGTAAGCTTGATTGTTCAAAGTGGCACGGGACACAGTGGAGCCGGCCAAAAGTACCGGCTTGAGTTGCGCGACAGGCGTTAATTTGCCCAGCCGGCCAACTTGTACAATGATCGACTCAATTACTGTAGCGGCCTCCTCTGGCGGAAACTTAAAAGCCAAAGCGAAACGCGGCGCTTTACCGGTATAACCAAGAGCCTTTTGGAAACGACGCTCATTGACTTTAATCACTATCCCGTCAACCAAATAAGGCAACTGATCATGGCGCACCTCCCATGAATTGATAAATTTTAACACTTCGTCTAAATTTTTGCAGTAGTGCCGATGTTTTTCCACTTTAAATCCCAAATCTGCCAAGCCCTTCAGCTCAAGTTCTTGCGTCTTGGGGACTGACGCTTCCGGCCAAGACCAGTCGTAAATAAACGAATCCAATGGCCGAGCCGCGGCAATTTGCGGATCAAGCTGGCGAATCGAACCAGCGGCGGCATTCCGTGGATTGGCAAACGGCTGTCCGCCAGTGATTTTTACCTGACGATTTAATGCCTCAAGATCTTTTTTAGACATCCAAATCTCGCCTTCCACCGCTACTTCGATCGGCCGCGCTAATTTTAACGGCACACTGCCGATTGTTTTAATGTTTTGCGTGACGTCTTCGCCCACAATGCCGTCGCCACGGGTAGCCGCACTTTTTAATAAACCTGCGTTGTAAGTAAGGACAATATGCAAACCATCAATTTTAAGCTCACAAATGTAATCTAAAGATTCAATTCCCTGTGCCGGAAATTTTTTTTGCAAAATTTTTAAATTGCGGGCTTCCCAATCATTGACTTCGGCAATCGTAAAAGCATCATTAAGCGACCATTGCCGCGCCTGATGCCGTATTTTCTGGAAACGATCAAGCGGTTTGCCGGAAACCCGCTGGGTCGGTGAATCAGGCGTGATAAACTCTGGGTACTGTTTCTCCAAAAGCGCCAATTCGTGTTTGATGGAATCCCAAGCCGCGTCCGAAATTTCCGGACGGTCTAAGACGTGATAAAGATTGCTGTGGTAGCTAATCTCTTTTTTTAATTGCTCGATTCTTTTTTTTGCTTCTGGTTTAGTCATGGTAAATTTTGACCTCCATAAATTCTCCCTACTTCGTCAAAGAACCGTGAGAAAACAAAGCATAATCCCAAATATCGGAAGTCTGCTCTTCTTCGGTTGGTAAAGACATCACCACCTTTAACGCTTGTTTGTTAAAAGAATCGCGCCCAGTGCTGACGAGTTCGACAAATCCGGGAATGCACTGCGTATAACCGTTGATAGAATCACAGTAGGAATTATCTGCATTATTATATAGTTGTACTCGCAAATCCGGCACTTGCAACTGATTTATAAGCCCAACGCGAATTTTGCCTAAAACGTGCGGATCACCGCCTGACGGTGTTCCACCCTCAAAGGTACACGCGCTAGGCGGATCAGGCGGGCTACAAAGAATGGGCTGTACGGCAATCTGATTATTTAGACCGCCATCAAGCGGATCTGCAAAGTTAGTATCGTCATTTAAAATTATTCTAACCGGCGACGCTGGGACGATTGATAAACCATTGTTTTTCCAAGAAATCATGCTAACTTCGAATTGATAATCCACTGGATCAAGCCATGATAGGTATAACTTATCAGCTACAAAATTACTGCCAGGCGGCTTGTCTCTGCTGGTGGGATTGTACAGGTCTAGTGAAAGCACTTGATCATTATTAAGTTGAACCTGCAAATCAGCAACGCCAAATTTTACTTCCATCCGCTCGCAATTACTTTTGATAAGTCCGGCAGTTGCGGTGCAGGCAACTGTTTCGCCAATATTATTCGAATCGGTAAATCCTAAATAACCTTTCGCATCTTCGATTGTTTTGCCGGCGGCGAACGCCCGCCTTAAAACAAATAAACCGTTTTCTATTCCGCTTTCCGCTTTATAACGCGCCAGCGCCGCGCGCTCAATGTTGGCGGATTTCCTTATCTCCCAAATCGAAGTCACGGTTAAAAGAGCGGCCGTAATCGACATAACAGTAATTACCGCGACCGCAAAAACTATGATACTGCCGCGTTCGGAAACAAGGTTTTCGGTTAAATTCTTCATGACCAAAAAAATTAATAATTGCGCAAACTAATCGTTGTTTGTAAATTAATTATGACCGGCTTAACCTCCCGCAAATCACTGGCTTGCCAAATGATGGTTACTTTGGGCGAGCTTGTTTCGCTTTCTGCCTCTGGATCAATATAAAAATCCAAGCGGCGCATCCGAATCTCAGGAGAAGACAAAGTTAAAATCGGGCCAAGAGCGACTCGTTTGCTTAAAGCGTCTACCAAACCGTCGGCATTAGTGTCCGCCAAAAAATATCGAACTAACTGGCCGGCACGATTACGTAAATGCAACTCCGGGGAAGGAATAACAGTCGGATCCGGGTACGTAGCGTCATAATAAATGCCGCTCGCTTGAATATCGTCAACCAGCCGATCCAGCCAAAATCTGGAATCGGCGTAAACGCGAGTCGCCCGCAAGTTAGTTTGTTGCACTTTAGTTAACTGGGCATAAATGGAAAAACCTAAGCCCACGACCAACACAAAAAGGCTCATCGCGACCATCAGCTCGATCAAAGTAAACCCGTTTTTTTTGGAAAAATTAATCATGTTATTGCCAATTATATAAATCGGTTTCAAGGGTTACGGGATTCCACTTCGCGCCCTGTTGCCAATTAACATGGACTGTAACCGTTACGCCGATAATTTCGCCGGCCACGCACAAACCCGCTGTTTCTAACTCTGTAGAGCATGATTTTTCATTAAATTCGAGCAATCGGTAGAACTTTGTCGGCACCGCGTTCGGCAAAAGACTGGGAATAGTCATGCCAGAATCGCCATATAAACCGGTCCCGGCATCATAATAAAACTGGCAACTGTGGTTAACATCTAAGCAGTCTGCCAAAGAATAAGTTGCTTCCTCAATCGACCAAGCGCCCTTGAACACACCCCCCGCAAACTCTGGTTTGACGACGGCTCTCGCATAATCAAACCCTTCCTGCCAATTTTGGTCCATTAAAAAATTATTATCGCGCTTATTGCGAACAATCTCGGCCGCTTCGCGCGCCAAATTTGTGGCGACTAAATAATCACCGCTAAAAACAGCGCTCTTAAATATGCCCACCGCGCTGGTTAACATCGCCGCTAAACCGATCACGAAAATTGCGGTTACCGCTAAAACCTCGATTAATGTTAACCCTTGATTATTTTTGGTTGATAAAATCATGCTGGCAACTGACCTAGTTATTATTGAACGAATATCTGACTCGTGACGCGATTAATAATTACATCGCGCTTGATGCTGGCATCAGCAACATCAGAAAAAACCACTGTTAAAGAAGCCGCCGCCAGCTCGTTAATGTTGCTAATGTTATCCCAAAAATGTATGGTTGCCCACCCGGTTTCAAAAAAAATATCAAGCGGCAGGTTAATTGTCGCCACTTGGGCGCGCACGCGCGCGTCAATCAAGACATCCGGCGCGACTCGCTCTTCGAGGGAAGCGTTATCGTATTTAGACGCTATACCGCCGGTGTATAAATCGCCGTAAAGATGGTAACGATCAAAAATGGTTGAATCTCCAACCGAAGAATAGAGATGCACGCCATAACCATTGGGCGCATCAGCTATGCCATCGACGACGCCGGGATTACCTTGGCTATCGAGCTCATCACGAAAAACCTTGCCCGAAGTTGCCAAATTTTGAGCGTAAGACAATGCCCCGGCAAATTCCCGCGCCGCTTGATCAACCCGTACCTGCGGACGCTGGCTGTTAATGTTTAGCGCCGTATAGGTGGCAAAAATTATCAAAATACCGACCACCACTAAAAGCTCAATCAAAGTAAATCCTGTACTTCGGAAATTTTTGGTGTCCACAGCTGACGCAAACTTAATCCTCATAGAGTTATGACTTACGCATGTATCGCTTATATTATTCTATCGTCACAGACTGTCCAAAAATGCAAAAGACGTCAATTTGTCATCCCGAGCTTGTCGAGGGATCCCTCACTAGAAATTTTCAATTTACGAATTTTCAATTTTCAATGAATTATCAATGTCCAATGAATAAATTTCCAAACTGTTTGAAAATTAAGTCATTAAAGCATTTGATATTGATTTGTAAATTGAAAATTGAGAATTGAAAATTAACCAGGAGATTCCTCGCTGACGCTCGGAATGACAGTTCTCGGACAGTCTGTCTATTCTTAAATTACATTAAAAGCCCCCAGTACCAAGTGCGAATACTTGTACCCCAAATCAGCACGACAATCGTGGCGCTTACTAAAAAAACCCCAAAAGGCACCGCGGTTTTTAACTTCGCCCGGCCAACCAAAACCAGCGGCAAAATTATAACCGTACCGATAATGTAAGCTAAAAATAGTGCCAAAATAATATCCGGCCAGCCGACCATTAGTCCAATCAGCATTCCCAAACGCAAATCACCCCCGCCAATCCACGTTCCGCGGGAAATCAAAAATTGCAACAGAAAAAATATTAACCCCAGCATACCGGCCCCCACAAAATACCAGATCTTTGCAACATCGCCGGCTGTCACGCTCAATCCAAATTGCACGATAAAAACGATGATGATCGCCGGCAAAGTCAGCCGATCAGGAATCAACATATAGCGCAAATCGTACGCGAAAATGGCGATTAATATGCTGGAAAAAAATAAATATATTGCCAGCGGCGCAATTGGCACCCCGTAGACTAATCCTTGAACGCCAAATCGTTGAACCAAGGCTCCTAAATTCACAATCGGCAAGACGAAAACTACGCCTGTCAGGAGCTCGATTAACGGATAATGCCAAGAAATCGGTTTCCGACAAACACGGCAATGCCCTCGCAGTAAACAATAACTAAAAAGCGGAATCAAATCAAACCAGTTAATTTGATGCTGGCAAGTCGGACACTGGGAACGCCCTTTAATAATACTTTTTTGATTTTGCCAACGATAAACTAAAGCATTAATAAAGCTACCAACGGCCAAACCCAAAATAAATAACACTAATTCCAACATAATGTGCAAAAACACGCCTACTTATTGATGTAAACATTTCCCAGCCACGATCCCCCGCTCAGTCGCGCAGTAAATGCCTTTAGTCTTAAAAGAACCAAAATTAGTTGGCAAGTTAAATTCCAAACGATAATTTACGCCTTCCGAATTGTAAACTAATTGCGCCAACAACTTTAATGTCCTGAAATCTAAAAGCACTACTCCCGAACAAGCGCTACCATCACCTAAATAGGCTGTCGTTTCGTCTGGAACGGTACCCAAACACAACTGACGCGCTTTTGGACCACCGAGCAACAAATCTTCGCCGGCCGGATACACTCCGCGTTCCGCCAAATACGAAGATAATGCCGCCTGCGTCTGGGCGACCTGCACCAGCACAATAGCCGCGTCCTCCACTAATTGGCTGCGCCGTAAAACCAAAATAAAACTCAAAAGTAAAACAACAATCACCAAGGCTAAAATCGCATATTTAAAATTAAAAAATCTTTTGAGCATATTCCTTAAAGCTTCTGCTCGCCGGTTAAACAATACACATTATCCACCGGCGCAGAATTACAGTCTAAAATTTGTCCGGTGCCTAAACAAGCGGTCCCGGTACCAATCACCAATCCCTCCTCGTATTGATTGATGCCCACCGCACCCAACTGGATCACTATGCCATTGGCCTGATCACCTTCCTCGGCCTGTTTGGTTTCCATATTACTGGCCGCCAGGTAATAACCCCGCCCATCACCGCGACGATAATAACAGTAGTTATCAATAAAAGTCCGCGGAGGACTAACGATATTTAGACTGCCAGGGACAGTAACCGGATAAACTTCACTCTGTTCACCAACCAAGACAGCCTCAAAACCAGTTTGAAGCTGTCTAAGATCGCCAACTCTTTTTGCGTCACGGGCTTTGGCTCGAGCGTGACTAAAATTCAAACTGCCGATGGTCGCTAAAATAACAATAATGGATATTACTATTAATAATTCCACTAAAGTAAAACCCGCCCTTTGTTTACTAAGACGAAAATAATCTAATCTATTAGACATAATCAAATACAATTCTTACGCCTATTATATCACAAAAAAATCAGCCGAACAAACTAAGTTATTCGCCGCTGGTTCCGGTGGCTGGTTTAAGCGTTGATTTAACCGTGGCCAAAAATAGTCGAGTCGATTCGTTGGGCCAACGCTTTCTGGCGATTTGCATATATTTTTCGGCCAGATCATCACGACCGCCACGGCGCGCCGTATTAATCAAAACACTGAATAAATTGACGTCTGCCCGTGGATCGCGAGCCAGCTCCTGACAATAACTGAGCAACGCCGGCGCACCATATAATTTCTGATACACCTGGGCCAATTCCTGCCAATCAGCAGGAGTCGGCCGATAATTACCCCAACTTTTAATGATTCCCTGACGCCCGACGCGCACTGCCCCCTCTTTAAAATCAACCAAAGCTAAATAAAAATCAATTTTACCGGCAAAAAAATTACTTTCCTGAAGATCCAACAATAATTTTCGCGCTTCTTTTAACTCTGACTGTCGCAAATGCAGTAAAGCTAACTCAAATTTAAATAAATTTTTATGCGGCGCCAATTTTAAGGCCTCTTCCAAATAACGCTGGCCAATCAACTCTCGATGGCCGTAATTTCTCTCGACTGATGATAAAGTGTAATAGTAATAAGGATTAGATGGATGAAGGGCGATTAATTGAAGATATAGGTGCTGTAAATTGTGATAAATATAGCGCCGTTCCAGCGGTTTGAGCCGTAACCTGTTGGCAACCAAATTAAACGTCTGCACTACATCCTTTAACAGTAAATCCCGCGGTTGCCGTATTAGCATGGCTTCCTCCAGTAAAATAAAAACCTGACTCGGGCGAGAGCTAAACCGAGAGGAATAAAAATCTAATCTGTTGTGGGCGCGTTCGACCAAAATATACGCCGAAAGCGGCAAATATGTATACCAGTACATGGTAAAAAGCAACAAGCCGCTCCCGCCGACGGCTACAACCGCCGACCGCCAAGGCGCCAAAGGTAAAACCAAACGCTCCGGGTTGGCCCAAAAAACAAAGGCGGCCAAAAGAATGCTTATTAATATATAACTCATTAAAGTATCAAAGTTAAACAGTAAAAATAAAAAGTGCAAGCCAAAAGCCAAGCCAAAAAACAGCCACACCGGATCGCGGCGAACAAGCCACTTGGCAACTATCGTCCAGCCGATAAGTCCAATTAAAATCAAAAGTGAGAGTAATCCGATGATCCCGCTGGCGACGAAAAATTCCACCGTAACATTATGCATTTTATCAAATACAGCTTCGTAAACAGAACTGTACCGGCCAACGGCAAAATCCCGCCCGGCGTAATTCCACATGATTTCGCTGTTGCCCCAGCCGAACCCTAGCCAAGGATGATTATTTATGACTGTTTCCACCGCTGATCGCCACACCTGCCAGCGCGTGCCCAAGACATTGCTAAATTGTGCGAGCCACAGAATTAGCCAGCCAGGTTTAATTATACTGTAAACCAACCCCGATAAAAGGCCGCCAAAAAACAAGCCACAAAATAACCGCCGTTGACGCACCAAAATAAAAACTGCAACCAAAAAAATACCTAAAAATAAAGCGCTGTCGGATTTTAACACAAAAAGTGAGCCAAGAAATAAACATATTACCGCCCAATTCCATAAACGCGGTTTGGTTAAAACAAAGTAACCGGTTAAAAGCAGTAAGAGCAAAAAATAATGGGCCAAAAAATTTGGATTGCCCAACACCGTCCCGAGATGCCGGTACCAATAATCGATTGACATCTGACTTTCAGGCTTAAGAAATAAAATTACCGGTGAAAGCAATAACACGAAAACGCCGCCCATAATCGCCAGCTGAAAAATAAATTCCCAATAGAGCTTATCCCGAATCAGCCAAGATAAAATAAAAATATATAAACCAACGTGAAATAACCATAATATGCCATCTCCGCGGCGGGTGCTGCTAAAAAAACTAGCTCCGGGATCCAGAGAAACCAAACTGGCGATTACTAAAATTAGCCCAATAATGATTAACCAAAAATGAAAAATGGTAAACGATGGCCGATATTTTTTTACTCGCCAAGCTAACATTAAATAAGCAACTCCGGCCCATTCAACGATGATTTGGAAAATCGACATTTTGACGAAAGACAGCTCCCAGCGAATATCCTGCCACACAAAAAAACCGGCATAATACAAAAACGGCAAAAAAAGTGGCAGAATAAGCAAAATCAACACTGCCTTAAATAGCCAGTGCTCTGCCTTAATTTGATTGCTAGTTTCGTCTTTCAACATCATATCGCTTACCATAGCATATCTATTGGCAAAAATGAAACTGCATGTAAACAAAACAAAAACCTTCCCCACCGATTTAGGCAGGGAAGGTTAAGATAAATGCGCTAACAATTATTCCGCCGTTGTCCCAGCTAAACAATATGTACCATTACCAGCAACCGCAGCCGAACAATCAATATTATCACAAGCGGCACCCGTTGACAAAATTATACCATCACCTACGCCATTACCTCCAACGGCATCCACAGGCCCATCACTATTGGCCACATCAACATTTTCAATACCAATCGCGGCCACCGTGTAAGAAGTCAGCCCAGCGTCGGTCACATAACAATAACGATCGGACGTTCGTGGCGGACTTAAAGTTAAAATGTCAGCAGGCAAATCTGAGGTAGCTTCCGATGGATATAAGCCAGCCGAACTACCAGCGGCCTCCACCTCGATTGCCGATTGGATTTGCTTAATATCCGCAACCCGCTTGGCATCACGAGCTTTGGCTCGAGCACTGCTAAAATTAATTGCCCCAATTGTTGCTAAGATAGCAATAATACCTATTACTACCAACAGCTCAATAAGGGTGAATCCGGATTCACTCTTAATTTTTTTTATTTTAATCATCCAATATCACCTCCCTTCTAGGATTGATATCCTAAATTTATAGTTATCCACAATTACTGATTCAGTATACCACAAAACTCGTGGAAGATAAACTTTTTAGACTAATTCTAAACCGCTTGTGAAGCTTTAAACATCGGCACCATAATAGAAATCACCAAGACGCCGACTCCGATGCCCAAAATAATCATGACTATCGGTTCGAGTAATTTGGAAAGATTCTCGACCGTATTATCAACTTCTTTAGCGTAAAAATCGCCAATTTTACCAAACACTTGATCCACCCGGCCGCTCTGCTCGCCGATCGCCGTCATGTGCGACAGCATACTCGGGATCAAATTAGGATAATGAGAAAAAACCGACGCAATGCTATTGCCGTCTTTTACTGACTCGGCTGTCTCCAGTAAGAGCTCTTGATAATAGTAATTACCAACCACCGACGAAGAGATCTCGATCGCTTCCACGAGCGGCACGCCGCCGGTAATAAGCATTGCCAGACTTCTCGTTAACCTAACCAGATAAGTTTTTTTTACCAAATTTGGCCCAAATTGCGGAATCATCATGGTAAAGCGCGCCCAGAATTTTTTGCCGGTTAGGGTATTGGAAATAAAATGCCGGAATCCTAAACCGCCGCCGACTACTACAATGATAATTAAATACCAATAATTTTTACAAAAATCCGAAATACCGATCATGATTCGGGTAATCAAAGGCAGGGCTACTCCGCTTTCTATGAGCATCGCCGTTAACCGCGGAATAACAAAAATAAACATACCCATGCCCATTACAAACATCGCGCTTAAAACAAAAACCGGATAAGTCATCGCCCCCTTAATCTTCGCGCGAAATTCATAATCTTTAACTTGCTGGTCGGCCAAATATTCCAAAACCTCATCCAATTTACCGGAAGCCTCTCCGCTACGAATCATGTGAATATAAAAATCCCCAAATACGCGGCTATGCAAAGACAGCGCGTCAGAAAGCCGCATCCCTTCGTTTACGTTGCCGTGAACATCTTGCACAATTTTCTGCAATTGAACATTTGCCGTCTGCCCGCCAATCACCTTTAAAGCTTCCACAATCGCCACATCCGAGGAAATCATCATCGCCAAAGACCGATAAAAAGTCACCATGTCTTTAAGCTGAATTTTTTGCAAAAAATCTAAACTCAACCCCTTCTTCTCTTCTTGGGCTTCGATATTTAATAAAGTATAGCCCTTGTCCTCTATTAAACTGATCGCCTCATTGCGATTTGGCGACTGCACGAGCCCGGTAATTATTCGCCCTTTATTATTTTTTGCTTTATATTGAAAATTCATGGATCCTAAAATATTGGCTAACGAATTAACGCCTTAAGATAATCCTTGTCGTTGGCCTCAAGCAAAGCGTCCTCAACTTTAATTTCGCCATTCTGCACCAAGCCGGCCAAACTTTTCTCAAGCGGCCTGATGCCATACTCCAGATTGTTTTTAAGCACCGTGGTTAGCCGGTCAAACCGTCCAGCCGCGATAAAACTTGGCGCGAGTCCACTATTAACCAAAAACTCATACACCAATACCCGACCGCCGCCAATTTTATGCACCAGTTTCTGCATCAAAACGCAAAGTAAACGACTGGCTAAAACCTGTAAGGCCCAACTGGAGTCGGATTGATCGACAAAACTTAAAAATTTAGCCAAAGAATTAATCGAAGAGGAAGCTTCCATGGTTAACACGACCATCCGACCGGCTTCCAAGAGTTCCAACAATTTTTTTGCCGCCGCGCCATCAGAAATTTTATCTAAAACCACCACGTCAATATCTCCGTCTAAAGCCATCTTGAGCCCGGCAACGTAAGAGGCAACGTCACGGCCAACCTCACGCTGTTCAATAATGCACTTGTTATTGGCGAAAAGATGTTCCACCGGAGATTCAAGAGTATTGATGTAACGCGGCGGGCCTAATTCGTTTAAAGTATTGATCGAAGCGGCCACGGTCGTGCTTTTCCCGGAATCGTAAGTGCCGGTAATGATAATCAATCCATCCTTGTATCGTATCGTTGATTCCAAATAAGCCGGCAGAGACAAATCAGCGATTTTTTTGGTCACGAGCGGAATGTAACGAAAAGATAAAGAATAATACCCTTTTTGCTTGTAAACATTCACCCGACAACGGATGATTTTATTAAACGTCTCGGTGAAAGTGACCTCTTTTTGATTATCTAATATTTTTTTATCGCCCTCGCCCACCAAACTGTCGACCAGCCGCTCTAAAAAATTAACCGTAATTATTTCTTCGCTGTCCAGCTGAAACAACTCGCCTTCTTTTCTAATCACCGGCGGCGAACCGATGCTTAAATGCAAATCTGACGCTTCCTGGCGCGCCAAAGTGGTTAACAAACGATTTAACGTAATATTATCTGTGGCCTGCATATTCGATAACGGCTATTTTTTCTCCTTACTCCGCAAAATTTGCCTGATTTTATCGACGACTTCGTTAGGCGTAAAATGCGCTTTAATTAAATAACCCTCAACTCCCAGCTGTAACGCTTCCCCAATATAGTCTTTATCGTTTAGATTCGTTAGCATTAAAACTGGCGTTTCCTTTAAATTCGGATCTTGGCGGATCGTTTTTAAAAGCTGTACTCCATTAATGTCCGGTAAAATTATGTCTAAAAGAACCAAATCAGGAGCCGTTTTTTTGATCGCTTCCAAAGCTCGCCGGCCGGTTTCCACCGCTTCCACCGACCAGCCTTCTTCTCGAGATAACTTGGTATAATACATTTTCGACAAAAAAGTATCATCCTCGACCAATAAAATTTTATACATAGTCTTATGCTAACCCCGGCCACCGGAATTTCCCGGCGAGGCGAGGCCAAAAATATTTAAAATAATTAACCGGCTTTCGTCACTGCCAGCACTTCTTCCGGTGCTGTGTAGCCGAGCAAACACTTAACAAAGCCGTCTTGGCGCATCGTAATAAAATCCTGTTCCTGCAGAGCTTTCTGCACTTCTTCCGGCTTCATTCCTGAATTGATTGTCCGCGTTAAGCTGGCGGTATTTTCGATAATTTCACAAATCGAAATCCGTCCCTTAAAACCGGACTGGCCGCATCGCGGGCACCCCCGTCCCCGATAAAATACCGGCTTTTCCAAATTTAATCCCCCATATCCCTTTAAGGCTTCGGGAGATAATTCCTTAAGTTGGTCCACAACTGTCGTAACCAAACTGGCGTCTAAAGTGATCTCCTCTTTACAATCGGCACAAATCGTTTTTACCAGGCGCTGAGCGATCAATACATTAAGAGTCGTTGATAAAAGGTATGGCTCTATCTTCATATCTAAAAGGCGCGGAATTGAATCAATGGCGCTGTTGGTGTGCAACGTCGAAAGCACCAAGTGCCCGGTCATAGCGGCGTGAATGGCCAGCTCCGCTGTCTCGTAATCTCTAATCTCACCAACCATAATAATATTCGGATCCTGGCGCAAAAGCGCTCGCAGGCCCGAAGCAAAAGTAAATCCTACCTGCGGATGAATCTGCGAATGGTTGACCCCTGGCAGTCGGTATTCTACCGGATCTTCCAAAGTAGAAATGTTAACGTCTTCGCTGTTGATGATATTTAAGCAAGAAAATAAAGTCATTGATTTGCCCGAACCAGTTGGGCCGGTAACTAAAATCATCCCATTCGGCTTGGTTAAATTGCGCCTAATCACATCCAAATTACGGCCGATATAACCCAAACTGTTTAGTGCCGGCGCACTGCCTCCGGTGTCGAGCACGCGCATCACCACTTTCTCGTGCTCCTGCAAAGGCAAAGTAGAAAGTCGAAATTCAACGTCCCGGTCTTGCATTTCGATGCGTATCCGCCCGTCCTGCGGTATCCGCGTTTCGTCGATTTTTAAATTAGCCATTACCTTAACCCGGGCCACGACGGCATCGTGTATATATAAAGGTAAAGTAATGGAAGTAGACAGGGCGCCGTCGATCCGGTAACGCACCCGAGTAAAATTATCCATCGGCTCGATGTGAATGTCCGAGGCTTTGCCTTCGACCGCGTGGCGCAAAATTACGTAAACCATTTTGGCCACCGGCGCGTGTTTAATCACCTCTTCCAGCTCTTTACCGCTTTTTGTCTTGGTTTCGTCCTGTGTCTCCATGCCCATCGATTCGTAGCGTTCTTTGGCCGACTTTAAAGCTTTGTCCACTTCCTCACCGATATTTTCGTACTGCTTTAGGGCTATTTTTAAACCCTCAACATCCGTTAAAAAATATTCAAGCCGCACCTCCAGCTCCCGGGCAATAAAACGCAAGGCCTCGAGCGCTTTCGAATCTTTAGGTTCAACCATGGCCACCGACAAAACTCTGGTCGACTTATCCAAATCTATCGCCAATATTTGATAATTTTTTGCTAAATTTGCCGGTATTACTTGAAGAACTTCTCGTTTAATTTGCTTATTCTCCAAACTCACGTAATTTAACCCTAGGGATTCTGCCTTGGCCAACAAAAAATCTTTATATTCAACTATTTTCGACTTTAAAATAACCTGCTCGAGAGTGGTTTGATCTTTTTCCGCTTGTTTTTTTAAGTCCTGGTATTGTTGAAACGTCAGTTTTTCCTGATTAACCAAAACCTTACCGACATCCGAAATAATTATGGGCATATCACCGTATTAATAAAATACAAAAGCTATTCGACGATTTGTTTTAGGGCAAGTCCAACCGCCACCGTAAACATCGGTCCGATTTCCTGTAAAACTTTCTGCATTTCTGGCGCATAAGTTATGCGGTGCCACGGATCGCCGATGTACACCGGGATTTTGAATGTTGACTTTAAAAAATCTGACAGGTGCAAAAGATAAGCCGATCCGCCGGTCAGCAAAATTTTCTCGACATTCTGATTGCGCGTCTTGTAGAGCTCTAAACTGTAGCTGATTTCGTTGACTACCGGAACAAATGCCGATTCCACCAATTGGCGAATAACGTGATTACTATCCGTACCGTCTGGCGCATAAATGCCGACATCACGTTTAAACTGCTCGGCCCGTTCGATGCTGATGCCTAAATTATGGGCAATCGCCTCAGTAATCGAAAAACCGCCGCCGTCGACCGTGCGAATAATCACCGGAATTTGCTTTTCCACGATAATAATATCCGAAGCCACTGCTCCGACGTTCAAAACCATTACCGGCGAATTGTCATTTTTCGGCAGAAGCGCCCGGATATAAGAAAAAGATTCGGTTTCTAAACTCAATAAATTTAACTCAGCGGCCTTAAAAATTTCCACGTACTTTTTTACTAACTTACGAGGCGCCGCAGTCAAGAGCACCTCCAGTCCCCGCTCATCTTTCGGCAATAAATCTTCCGGAGCTAAACCAGCCAGCTTTGCATTCTTAGTTTCATCACTTTTTACCTTAGTGGATTCTTTCTTGTCTGGCGCCGGCTTTTCGACTGCTTTCTTTTTATCTTTGGCTTTTTTGTGCTTGTCGCCAATCGCCCCCACTACTTTCCAATCCAAAACCACATCTTCCAGCGGTATCGGGACAAATTTATGAGCTTCCACGCGAATGATACTTTCCAAATCTGCAAGATCAGTCTCGGGCAAATTAATAACCGAAGTAAAAACGTCAAAATTATGCAACGCCGCTACGGTTTCGCGACTGGTAAAACCGGCTTCTTTGTACATCTTTTTGATAATTTCGGCTGAACGGCTTATAATATCTTCGGTCCGGCTGCTTTCGATCTTGCTCGTTTTTTCGGCAAAAGCATAATTCTTAAGCACCGCCTGGCCGTTGCGGTTTCCAAGTTCAATCATTTTTATGCTGGAACTTCCGATATCAATGCCTAAAAAGCTTGTGGGTTTAGAAGAGAAAAAAGGCATAAAATAAATTTTTTTAGACTCAAAATTTTACATTGACAAATAGTTTGATAAATTATATAATTTTACCACTTCCCAAACATGACACTTTGAGTCTAAATCAAAAAATAATAAATCTTGTAGCAAATCAATTGATAGCTAAAAATATTATAGCACCATTATACCATATGTTTAACTCTTATGACAAATTCACCCCAAATTTTAAAAAAGTAATCCAGCACGCCGCTTGGCTGTGTCTTAATGATCTAAAAAAAATCATCACCCCGCGGCATCTTTTAGCCGGCCTTTTGTCGATTACAGAATCGCAAGCTTACAATCTGCTGAAAAAAACCAGCAACGCTCCATCATTCACGAACCCGCCTGCCGCTTTTGAAGAATCAATCGCGAAATTCACGACCATAAATCCTAATTTGCAATACGACGAAGTCTTTAGCTTATCGATGGACAAAGATTCAATTGGGATTTTGGAAAAAGCGGCCGACATCGCTGTCCAATATAAATCAAATTTTATCGGCACCCAGCATCTATTAGCCGCAATGCTGGAATTACAAAGCCCGCCTTTACTCGAAAAAATAAACCAGACAAAAATTGATCAAACATTACTTCGCGAAAAGTTGACCACCGTTTTGCAGACAATTCAACCAACGCCTTCGGCTGGCGAGCAAAGCGCCTTACCATCGTCGCTACCGGCGACCGCACCCTACGCCGAAATTAAAACCAGCCCGCTTAAAAGTAAAAACGTGGCCGGAAAAACGCGAAAGTTTTCGCGAGAAATCATGCCGCCAACACCGGCTTTAGATTATTTTACCGTTGACCTAACCAGTACAGCCAAACAAGCTTCCCTGCACCCGATTATCGGACGCGACCAAGAAATTGAACGCTTAATTCATATTCTGTCGCGCCAACATAAAAACAATCCGCTTCTCTTAGGCGACCCGGGCGTCGGCAAAACCGCCATTGTCGAAGGCCTGGCCAAAAAAATCCATGACGGGCAAGTCCCGGACATTTTAGTCACTAAAAAAATCCTGGCGCTTGATTTAAACTCCGTCGTGGCCGGCACCATTTACCGCGGCGAATTCGAAAATCGGCTTAAACAAATTATCGAGGAAGTTAAAACTCAAGACGACGTAATCCTCTTTATCGACGAAATCCATAACTTAATCGGCGCCGGCTCGGCCAGCGGCTCACTCGACGCGGCCAACATTTTAAAGCCCTACCTTGCCCGCGGCGAAGTTTCCTGCATCGGCGCCACCACTTTCCAGGAATACAAAGCCCATATCGAATCAGATGCCGCTCTTGAACGCCGCTTCCAAACCATCACCGTGGAAGAACCCAGCCCAGCTGAAACGATCAACATCTTAAAAGGTGTCCGCTCCAGCTGGGAAAACTACCATCGCGTTACCATCACTGACGAAGCGATCAACGAAGCGGTTAACCTAAGCGGCCGCTTTATGCCAAACCGCTATTATCCTGATAAGGCCATTGATTTGATTGATGAAGCGGCTTCCCGCGCTAAAGTCAAAAACATGAAAGATATCTATGTCAAACAAATTAAGCAGGTTAAAGGAGACCTGAAAGAATTGACGAATCGCAAAGACCTGGCCATCAAAGAAGAAAATTTTTCCTTAGCCTTAACTTTTAAAGAAAAAGAAGAGAAAATGTTGCAAGGATTATTTCAGTTAAAAAAGAAACAGGAACGCGGCCAGCAAAAAAAGGTGGCAATAATTAACAAAGAAGATATCGCGCAGGTGGTAACGGAAATTATTAAAATCCCCTTTCTCGAGATGATCAATGTCGATCGCAGTAAACTATTAAATCTGGAAAATCTTCTAGGACAACGAGTGCTGGGACAAGCAGAAGTGCTCAAGGAAATCGCCAAAACTCTGCGCCGAGCAGAAGCCGGCCTGTCTCATCCCAACCGGCCGCTGGCTTCGTTTATCTTTTTAGGGCCTTCTGGCGTGGGTAAAACCGAAACCGCCAAAGTAATCGCCGAAGACGTCTTTGGCGACAAAAACGCCTTGATCCGGATCAACATGTCCGAGTTTCAGGAAAGTTTTAACGCGACAAAATTAATCGGCGCTCCGGCCGGGTATATCGGCTACAAAGACGGTAATCAATTAGCCGATAAAGTGCGCTCCAAACCCTATTGCGTTGTTTTGTTTGACGAAATGGAAAAAGCGCATCCGGACGTCTTTAATCTCCTGCTCCAAGTACTGGAAGACGGCTATATGCAGGACTCTTCCGGCAAAATCATCAATTTTAAAAACGCCATCATCATTTTTACCTCGAACATCGGTTTGGAACGTTTTAATCGGGCGCAGGGTTTAGGTTTTAGCGCCGCCGGGACCAGCCAAAAAGACGAAATTGAGCACCAGTTCGGTAACATTAAAGAGCATATCATGGACGAACTTTACAGCGCTTTTAAAGTTGAATTCTTAAACCGGATTGATAAAATTCTTTTCTTCCAACCTTTAACCCAGCAAACGTTAACCCAAATTGTGGAGCTTAACGTGGCCGAACTAAACCAGCGCCTGCGCGAACGCGGCATTTCTCTGCAACTGTCTCCGGCCGCCAAAAAATGGCTCGCCAAAAACAGTTTTTCGCCGGACGAAGGAGCTCGCGGCGTCCGCCGTATTATTCAAGAACAAGTCGAAGAAGCGCTGGTCGAAAAAATCCTCCAAGGCCAACCCGGCGCGTGGCCAGAAATAAAAATTGGCCTAAAGGGTAAAAAAATAGTCTTGGAATCCGCAACCTAAATATGCCCACCCGGGACGTTTTTCGCCTCAGACAATGGCGACAATCCGTGCAAAAAATTTACCAGCAATTGCTTGATCTCTTGTTCCCGATCGCTTGCCTCGGCTGTAACGCGAACGGCACTTTCTTATGTAAAAATTGCCAGGAGCAACTGCCGCAAAATTCGAAAATAATCTACGCCACTTCGTCTCAGCCCGACTTAACCAGTGAGGATTTAGCCGGCGTTCTCGCCGCCAGTCGTTATCAAGACTCTCCGCTTCTCCAAAAAGCGATTTATCTTTTTAAATATAAACACATCACAAAAATTGGTGAACTGCTTGCCCCGCTTTTAGCAAAACGGCTAGCGCCTTTTCTCGAAAAAAATCCCGTCCGCTGGCTCGTTATCCCCATTCCCCTGCATCAGCGCAAACTCATGGAAAGAGGTTTTAATCAAAATGATTTACTAGCGGCCGGCCTGCAAACTTTTCCGGAACTTCGAGTCTTGCTAGGCCGAAAGAACCCGCTAAAGCGCCTCCGTTATACCCAGAGCCAAACTAAACTCAAAAGCCAAGAGCGCCTGCAAAACGTTAAAGGTATTTTTAGTGTGATTGATCCAAGCGTCGTCCAAGGGCAAAATATTCTAATTGTTGATGACCTGCTGACCACCGGCGCTACGCTACGCTCGGCTGCCCAAGTTTTAAAACAAGCTGGGGCTCGGCAAATTTGGGGGCTGGTACTGGCTCAAGATTAAATCATTGTCCTCCAAATAATTTGATGATATAATTGATTTATATGCTTAATAAAATTCGCGCTTGGTGGGACGATTTAAACGAAAATTACAAACGCCTACTTTTAACAGTCGGCTTTACTCTTTTAATTATACTGCTTGGTTTTCTGATTTATTATCTCTTTTTCCGCCCTCGCCCAGCCACCCTACCAGGCGAAACGCCAATAGGCACGACAGGAACCATCACGCCGATTACCGATATCCGGGAAATTCTGGAAAACCAAGGCATTCCGATAACCGAAGAAGGGCAAATACCGCCAACCACGGGCGTTCAACTGCCTCGGGAAGAGGTACTACCTGCGGTAATCGCGGATGGCAGTATGACTTTAGCTGAACCGCAAGTTTACAGCGGAGCGCAAAATGCCGTAATCATCCAAACCGGCGAGTTGAATTACTATAACAAAGATGACGGCAAATTTTATCAAATTGGCGATCAAGGCAACATTCAAGCGCTGAGTACGGAAACTTTTCCGGACGCGCAAAAAATCACCTGGTCACCTAAAAATACCCAAGCGATTATCGAATTTCCGGACGGCAATAAAATTCTGTACGATTTTAAAGAACAAAAACAGTCGACCCTGCCCAAAGAAGGCCAGGACTACACCTTCTCTCCGACCGGCGACCAAATCGGCTATAAATTTATCACCAACAACCCTGAGGAAAACTGGCTGGTCGTATCTAACCCGACCGGCGAAGAAGCCAAGGCCGTGGAACATATCGGTAGCGCCAACCCGGCCGATGTTTTGATTAATTGGTCACCGGACAGCAGTAAGGTGGCGATGTTTCGGAAAAGCTCCTCACTTGATCAGGAAGAAATTGTCTTTATCGGCCAAAACGGAGAAAACTACAAATCACTCTCGGTGGCTGGCCGCGGATTCGAAGCGTTGTGGGCGCCCAAAGGATCAAGCCTCCTTTATAATGTTTATAACGAAGCTTCCGGTTATCGGCCGGAACTTTACATCACCAATTCGACTGATGACGACATGGGCGTACACAATAAAAGTTTGGGGCTACGCACATGGGCTGATAAATGCACCTTTGCTGAAGATAACACAACTGCTTATTGCGCTGTGCCCTTGTATTTACAGCAAGGTTCCGGCATCTACCCTGGACTGGCCGCCAATACCGCTGACGTGATTTACAAAATTAACATTCAGACCGGCTTTAAACAGCGCGTCGCTATTCCGACCAACGCTCTGGGGATCGGTCTTTACACTGCCGACAAATTGATGCTTGCTCCCGGCGGCAAAACGCTTTATATGATGGATAAAAACGGCGGCATCTATAAAATGCAGTTGAGCAAGTGAGTTTATTGATTTAATTTATGACCAAACTGGCGACTGTCTATGAGTGTCGAGAGTGCGGCAGTCAATATCCGAAATGGGAGGGCAAGTGCCGCGGTTGCGGAAAGTGGGGTACGTTGGAGACGACTGTCCCGGGTAACCAGGCCGAATCGCTCACTGTCTCAGAAAAAATTGAGCCAGCAAGCACACTTGATTTTAAGGATGTTCGCGCCAACGAACTGCCGCGCCTGCAAACCAAAATTAAAGAATTTGATCGAGTCTTAGGAGGCGGGATAATACCCGGCTCTTTGGTTTTGATCGGCGGCGAACCAGGCATCGGCAAATCAACCCTGCTTTTGCAAGTTATCTCCGCGATTGCCAAAAATGATATCGAAGGCGACCAACTGCTTTACGTCTCCGGCGAAGAATCAGCCACCCAGGTAAAATCAAGATTTGACCGCTTAAATTTAGGCACCGCTGACATTAAATTTACCAGCGAAACGGTGACCGAAAAAATCTGCGCCACTATTCGCGAACTTAAACCAAAATTGTCGATAATTGATTCCATCCAAACCGTCCGCTCTTTGGAGGTAGCGTCGTCAGCTGGCAGCCAAAACCAGGTGACTGTTTCGACGACTAAGCTGATGGAGGTAGCAAAAACTTTGAATGTTGCCATCATCATTATTGGCCATATCACCAAGCAAGGGCTAGTGGCCGGGCCAAAAACATTGGAACATTTGGTTGATACGGTGCTTTATTTGGAAGGCGACCGCCATCACTTTTACCGCTTATTGCGCAGTGTCAAAAACCGTTTTGGCTCGGTGGACGAGGTAGGAATTTTCGAGATGACTGACTTGGGGTTAAAAGAGGTTAGCAATCCATCGCTGGCTTTTTTGAGCGAGGCTAACTCGTCTGCCGCTGGCACGGTGACGACGGTAATAATGGAAGGCTCCCGTCCGCTTCTCGTTGAGATTCAAGCGCTGACCAATAAAAGTTATTTCGGCTACCCCAAACGCACTACTTCTGGTTTTAAAAAATCGCGCTTAGAACTTTTGATCGCGATTTTATCGAAGTTGATCAAACTGCCGCTCGGCCAATTTGATGTTTATTTAAACGTGGCTGGCGGATTAAAAATTTCTGAGCCAGCGGCCGATCTGGCAGCAGCCGTCGCAATTATTTCTTCTTTTCGTGATACTCCCCTGCCTCCTAAAACCTGCGTCTTTGGCGAAGTTGGACTGGGCGGCGAAGTCCGGCCAGTGGCTTTTGCCGAGAAACGCTTGCGCGAGGCCGAGAATTTAGGATTTTTGAATGTAATTTGCCCAAAAACCAAAGAACCGGTTAAGAGTAAACTGAAAATTTTGGGGATCAGCAATATTAATGAGATTAGTAAGTTGTTGAGTTGATTTCCGTGCTCAGTCAGCTAGACTAAAACCTGGTTACAGGATAGTAACCAGGTTTTCAAACAGTTTTAAACTTTGCCAGCTATTTAATCAATCGCCAACATTTTCAATTGATCTTTAATCCTAAACTCAACCGCTTCTAAAAGGTATTCGCGATAATCAGCGATACCACTTATGACGTCTTGATAATCTGGAATCGTACCAAGGCGCGTTCCAATATATTCCGGACAAGATGACCACTGATAATTTTCTAAATCGCACGCCGCGACACCGATATCCAGCGGATTTAAATGTATATAACGCGTTAAGTGAAGCAAATAACCTGCTGATTTAATCTCTTTTGCTTTAAATGGACCTTGAAACAAACGCCCGACTACTTGATATTTATAATTAAAAAACACGGCGTAATCATGCAATAAATCACGCATAAAAACAGAGACCGCATTTTCGCCAAGTTGCTCTACTAACAAATGAAAATGATTCGGCATTAAACAGTACGCAATAATCTTGATTTGATATTTATCTCGAAACTCCTTAACTTTCTTTAAAAAGAAAATATAATCGCCCTTGTCCCTAAAAATATTTGATTTGCGGTTTCCGCGGTTATAAACATGATAATATCCGTTCTGATAGAAATTGATCCTACGGTAAGGCATAACAAATTTACGAACCAGGTTAGTTTGCCCGCCAAACGGCGGGTAAATCTAACCTGGTTCTAGTCTAGTCTACTCCAAATGCACCGCTCCCCCGAGCTCAGCCAAACGCTTTTTTACGCCCGGCCAGGCAGCCAAAGACGGATCCTCCTCCACCAAGGCGCGCGCCATATTTTGCGTTAATTCCATCAGTTTGTAATCACCAAGCCCGGCAATTTTAAATTCCGGCACCCCGTGTTGCTGTCGGCCGTACAAATCGCCGATCCCGCGAATCTTTAAATCATATTCCGCGATTTTAAAACCATCAGTATTTTGGCTTAAAAAATCCAAGCGTTCGAAAACATTTTGGTTCGGCGAATCAGTAAACAAAAAACAGTAAGACTGATGTTCAGCTCGGCCGACCCGGCCGCGGAACTGATGCAACTGGGCCAGGCCAAAACGCTCGGCGCCCTCAATCATCATCACGCTGGCGTTCGGGATATCCACCCCGACTTCCACGACCGAAGTGGCGACTAAAATATCAAATTTTTTATCGCGAAATTGCTGTTGGACATCATCTTTCTCCGCGTCTTTTAATTTACCATGCAATAAACCGATTTTTAAATCCGGAAAAACTTCTTTATCCAGTTTGGCAAACTCGGTGGTAACCGCCTTCACTCCTAATTTATCTGACTCATCAATTAACGGACAAATCACAAACACCTGCCGGCCAAACTTGATCTGCTCATTAATAAAATCATAAGCCTTCGGCCGATCATCCGGGGCCACGACTTTGGTGATAATGCTTTTGCGACCGGCTGGCAGCTCGTCAAGGATTGATAAATCCAGATCACTGTACATTGTTAAGGCGAGTGAGCGCGGAATCGGGGTCGCCGTCATCGAAAGAAAGTGCGGCGAAATCCCTTTTTCGCTTTTTTCCCGCAAAGCTTTGCGCTGTTCTACTCCGAACCGGTGTTGCTCGTCAACAACCACCAGCCCTAATTTTTTAAATTTGATGTTTTCTTGAATCAAGGCGTGCGTGCCGATAATGATATTACTATCAGTAATCTTAATACTTGCCTGCCCGCCGAAGTCCGCCCGAGGCGGACGTAGGTGGGATACTTTATTCTTGATACATCGCTCTTTACTGCTCCGCGTAACTAGCCCGACAGACACATCCCACTCACGAAGTAACTTTGATATCGTAGCAAAATGTTGTTTAGCTAAAATTTCCGTCGGCGCCATCAAAACTGATTGATGACCGTTGAGAGCCACGTTTAGCATCGCCATCAAGGCAACAATCGTTTTGCCGGATCCGACATCACCTTGAAGCAAACGATTCATTGGCGTATCTTTCTTTAAATCAAGCAAAATTTGCCAGGCAACTTTACGTTGGGCATTAGTCAATTTGAAGGGCAATGATTGAACAAATTTTTTGATCTCTACTTCTTTAAACTCAATGGCCGGCGCTTTGGCGGTTTTGATTTGGTGCCGCGTTAAGGCTTTTTTAAGCTGAAGCCAAAACAACTCTTCAAATTTTAGCCGCAATTGCGCCTGAGCCAACAACTCTTGATTTTCCGGAAAGTGGATATTCCTAATGGCCGTTTGTAAATTTAATAATTTAAATTCCTTAAATTTAAAATTTGAAATTTGAAATTTAAAATTATCAGTTAGCCATTCCCCTATCTCCGGTATTACCACGATCGCCTGACTCATTAAAAACCTCAATTGTTTCTCGGTTAAACCGGCGGTCAGCGGATAAACCGGTACTAAACGGCCGGTATGGACCCCGCCTTTAATAGACGCGGCCGGGTTAAACCGTTCCCACTCCGGGCTCCGCATTACTAAATTAAATCCGTCGAACTCAACCGTGCCGGCTAAAAAAATCCGGTCGCCGGGTTTTAGTTGAGTAACTAAATATGGCTGGTTAAACCAAACAACTTTTAATTCCCCAGTCTCATCGGAAACAGTGGCCTCGCAAATTGACTGGCGCCGGTAACGGGTGACGATATTTTTGATGCTCAGAATCTGCGCCTCAATCGTTCCGCTCATGCCGGCGCCCGCTTCGCCGATTTTAATCTGCCGGGTAAAATCCGAATAGCGGTGCGGGTAATAAAAAAGAAGATCCTCAACCGTAGTTAGACCCAATTTCTTTAATCGTCCGGCTGTTACCTCGCCGATGCGGGTGAGGTTTTTGAGAGAAGTTGAGAGAAAAACCTTTGTCATAATAACCAAGATACAAGATGGTTATTTATTGAGACATTTCTGTAATGTTCGCAGTCCCAACATTGCGCATTTTAGCCTAGTCGCGCTGACCTCAATCCCCAGCATTTCTAAAATCTCTTTTTCACCCCAAGATTGAACCTCAGCGACTGACTGATCTTTTGCTTTTTCCGACAACATCGACATGGCGGCAATCGACACCGCGCAACCGATTGCTTGATATTTAATCGCCTTAATTTGATCGCCTGACAACTTGACCGTCACCGCAATCAGGTCGCCGCAGAGTGGATTATCTAAACTTATCTTGCAGTCCACATCTTTAAGCTCACCGGCGTTTCGCGGATGATGATAATGATCAAGAATGTTTTGACGATAGAGATTCATAATGGATTATTGATTATTCTTTAGGACTTTCTGTACTTTCCCTATTCCTTCCGCTAATAAATCAACATCTTCCCTACTGTTATACAAATACATCGACATTCTAACACTTGCCGGTACGCCCAATTGTTGATGCAACGGCATCGCGCAGTGGTGTCCGGCGCGGACGGCAATACCGGCATCTCCCAAAACCTGCGCCACGTCGTGCGCGTGAATTCCTTTAATATTAAACGAAATTATGCCAAGTCGATTTTTACATAGTTTTAACTCCCGGCCGCATTCAAGCTTGCAAATTTGACAACGGCCACACTTGCAACCACACGACTCCAATTCCTGCGATCCATAAATAACAATCCCATCAATCGCCTGCAACTTCTCCAAAGCGTAAGCCGTCAACTGCGCTTCCTGCTGGCAGATGTTCGCCAGACCAACATTATTTAAAAAATCTATGGCCGCTCCCAAACCGATCACCCCGGCAATATTTGGCGTACCGCCCTCAAATTTAGCTGGCACCGACGCCCAGATGGCTCGACCTCTCTCAACCCGCGAAATCATCCCACCGCCAAATTTTACTGGTTCCATAGCCTCTAAAATTTCCGCTCGACCCCATAATACGCCCACGCCAGTTGGTCCTAGCATTTTATGAGCCGAGAAAGCCAAAAAATCGCAACCCAACTCCTGCACATTCACCGGCAAATGAGGCACTGCCTGCGCCCCGTCCACCAACACCAAACATTTTGGGTTTATTCTTTTTATTTGGTTGATGATTTCTCTCACTGGATTGATCGTCCCCAAAACATTGGAAATATAGGTTAACGCGACTAGTTTGGTTTTTTTGGTGAGCAATTTTGCTAATTGATCCAACTGCAACTGACCATTATCATCAACTGGAATAAATTTTAAATTTGAATTTAATTCCTGCCAAGGAACAAAATTAGCATGGTGTTCCATTTCGGTCACGACAATCTCATCTTCCGGCCCAATATTTTTTCTCCCCCAGCCGCTGGCGACTAAATTGATGCTTTCAGTGGTGCCGCTGGTAAAAATTATCTCTTTTGAGGTTTCTGCTCCGATAAACCGCGCTACTTTATCCCGCACTGCCTCAAACTCGGCAGTCGCGTTTTCTGATAACGGATAAATCCCCCGATGCACCGCGGCATTTTCTTTTTCGTAAAAATCTTTGATCCGATTGATAACCATGGCCGGCTTTTGGGAAGTCGCCGCATTGTCTAAATACACCAAGCGCGGCTGGTGTTTAAAAATTGGAAATTGGGTTTTGATGGTTTTTAACTGCATTTGTTGATATTTAAATGCTACCATTATCGTTGCTTTTTTGTCCAGAAAAACGATTTTTTTGATTTTTCGGATCTACATTCCCTCGATTTCGAGCCCGATCAAACGATTCATTTCCACCGCGTATTCCAAAGGCAGTTCTTTGACCAATGGCTCAATAAAACCGTTGACAATCAAAAGCGAAGCCTCAGCTTCCGAAAGCCCGCGCGAACGCAGATAAAATAATTGCTCCTCGGAAATTTTGGAGACGCTGGCCTCGTGCTCTAAAATCACGTCATCTTCCTCGGTTTCCAAGGCCGGATAAGTATCAGAGCGCGATTTCGCATCCAGCATCAAAGCGCGGCATTCGACTTTTGACCGAGCGCCTTTGGCTCCGCGGGCAACTTTAACGGTGCCTCGAAAGCTGGCCCGACCGCCGCCTTGAGAGATTGATTTGGAAACAATGTGCGAAGTCGTCCCCGGCGCCAGATGGATCGCCTTGGAACCGGTGTCTTGATATTGCGCCCGGCCGGCAAATGCCACCGACAAAATATTGGTTTTAGCTCCTGGGCCTTTTAATATCACCGTCGGGTACTTCATGGTTGCTTGCGAACCCAGATTAAAATCAACCCAGTCGATCTCAGCGCCAGCCTCAGCCACCGCGCGCTTGGTGACTAAATTATAAACATTTTTTGACCAATTTTGAATCGTGGTATAACGGATTTTAGCACCCGGCAAGGCGATCACTTCCACCACCGCGGCATGGAGTGACGAAGAACTATATACCGGCGCGCTACAACCTTCGATGTAATGTACTTGCGACCCTTCATCAGCAATAATCAAAGTCCGTTCAAATTGCCCGAGGCTTTTCGCGTTGATGCGAAAATAAGTTTGAAGAGATTCGATGACCTTAACACCTGGGGGCACATAAATAAATGATCCGCCTGACCAGGCAGCCGCGTTCAACGCCGCGAATTTATTATCGTCCGCCGCGACAACACTGCCAAAATATTTTTTAACCAACTTTGGATGAGTTTTGAGGGCAGTTTCCACATCAGAAAAAATAACGCCCTGCCGCTCCAGGCGCTCGCGCAATTTATGATAAACATTTTCCGAATCATACTGCCCGCCGACACCAGCCAAAAATTTCCGTTCAGCCTGCGGCAACCCCAATTTTTCAAATGTTTTTTTGATGCTAGCCGGCACTTCCCGCCAAGTGTGTTTGACCATAGCTGTCGGCTTGATAAAATAAAAAATCTCATCAAAATTCAATTTCGACAAATCTGGCCCAAATCGCGGCAGAGGAAGTAAATCATAAAGTGCCAAACTTTTTAACCGTTGCTCCAGCATCCATTTTGGCTCCTGTTTAGCGGTAGAAATCAATTTGATCACTTTCGCGCTCAGCCCTTTCGGCGCCTTTAAAAATGGTTGCTCTGGATCGTGAAAGCCCCAGCGATATTTAGTTGTGGTTATTTTTGATTTGAGCATCGCGATACTTGAATATACAAGGCGAAAAAAAATAATTTCCTGAGTATTCGCCTGTTTGAAAATTAAGTCATTTAGTATTGAAAATTGATTGAAAATTGAAAATTCGTAAATTGAAAATTAGAATTGCATCTCCGCCAACCCATACTTTTTTTCAAATTCGATAAAATACGGCAATTTTGCCTCAATCAAATCCACTGACTTTGGATAACGTTCCTTTAAATCATTGATTCGATCTCCCAGCGACACAATTTGCTGGTGTTTAACTCGCTTATCCGCATAATTAACGATCTGCTCCTCCAACCCCAGCTTCCAATCAAACACTTCCATCAAATGATTGCCGACAATATGAGCTAAATTTTGATCAATTCCTTGCGCTGATAATAAATCAAACCCCAATTGAGCATGGTGATGCTGGCCAGGATTTTTTACACCGATTATTTTCGCGATGTCGTGCAAAAGCGCCCCGCGATTAACTAATTCTAAATTAACCGGTATTCCCTGCGCTTTAAGATGACGCGCCACCGCGTCCGCGACTTTGGTTACCTGCCGGCTGTGCTCGCGAATATTTTCCGGCATCTCATATTTATCCCAAAGGTCATAGCAATGTTGCTGGGATGGTAAAGACATAAAATTCCAAAAATTAGTTCATTAAAAATTCAATAAAAATTAAGAAATAAAAATTAAAAATTAATTAAACCACCATATCCTTCTCTCTCCACAGTTTCTGCCAACCCCGCTCCCCCACTTCTAACAATCCTTCCCTCAACCATCACCTGCACTGCATCAGGTTTGATGTATTTTAGAATTCGCTGATAATGAGTAATCAAGAGCACCACCGAGTCAGGCGGCCGAAATTTGATTATCCCCTGCGCTACTACCTTTAAAGCATCAACATCCAAACCGGCGTCAATCTCGTCTAAAATAATCACCTTAGGTTTTAGAACCGCGAGTTGAAGCAGTTCCAACTTTTTCTTCTCACCGCCGGAAAATCCAACATGCAAATCACGCTCCAAAAATTTTGGAGAAAGATGAATCAATTCCAAATGCGGTAATAATGATTTTCTAAATTCGATCAACGAGATTCCCGCCTCTTTCGTCTGATGAATTTGATACAAAAAATTAAGCACATTTACCCCCGGAACCTCTGTCGGCGACTGAAACGCCAAATAAACGCCGGCCCGCGCCCGGTCTTCCGGCGACATCTTTAACAAATTTCGCGCGTTTAATTTGATGCTACCGCCAGTTACCGCGTAATCCGGGTGTCCGGCCAGCACTTTGGCCAAGGTTGATTTACCTGAGCCGTTAGGACCCATCAGTACGCAAATTTCCGGACTCTTCAAAACTAGTGAAACATCAGTCAGCAAAATCTTACCGTTTAATTTAACTTGTAAATTGTTAATCGCTAAAGTAGTCCCCATAAAATAAAAAAATCCTCGCTGTAAGGTTTGAATTTGGTGGGACGCTTAGTGTCCCAATAACCACGCTTAGCGTGGTGCCCTTGGCAGGAATCGAACCTGCACTACGAGATCCGCAATCTCGCGTTCTATCCATTGAACTACAAGGGCTGACAATGCGTTCGGTTCAGAAAGGCACTAAAGTTTAGTCCACTTGGCAAACACTTCGCTCAGCGGCTCTTCTTCTTTCTCCAAATCCTCGCCAAGAAAGCTAAGCAGAATTTCTCTGACTTTTAAAGGATTTTGATTACGCAACGGGATCATCAGGCGCGGAGTCAAACTGCTCTGAAAGCTAAAATACAGCTTTTTCACCAGCGGCGGATTATATAAAATCCAAAACTGCTTTAAGTCGCGATACGAATATTCACGGTTCCCCACTTTTATCCCCTTGCCGGTAACAAGAAAGTCGACTCTAGTGGCAGTCCCGCGATGCTGAAAATAGATAATCACGGCCGCTAAAACAATGATCAGCGCGAAAAGATAATTGGCGGTCGCGATGGCGTAAATTATCAACCCCAAACCCAGCGCCCCAAAACCAATATACCAAAACATGGAGCGTTCGTGCTCATCGTACTCTGGCACCTGCCAGGAAGCTAAAATTTTGCCAAAATCCTCCAGCATATTAAACTCCTGTGTTGACTATTGCCAACTGCTTCGATTTTACCAAATGCTGGGAAAAAAGTCTAGTTGGCTACTTTCTTCTCGCCGACTTCCCCTATGATTGCGATTCGATCTTCGGCGGTACTGGCACCGGCACCGGCAATCGATGCCCTAAAACCACAAAAACAATCGCCGCGATAGTGGCCATCACCCCGCCAAAAATAAAGGTCAAACTGGGATTAATATAAGTCCAAAGAGCGCCGCCAATCAGTGATGCCGCCAGCAAACACAAACCAGTCGCCATCTGGTAAAATCCCATCGCCGTGGCGACGTGTTCTTTGGCGACTAGCTTGGAAATATAGGCTTTGCCGACGCCTTCGGTGAATGCCATGTAAAATCCATAGATCGGAAATAAAATCCACAATAATGCGCCAGAGTGAGTTAAACCAAATCCCGAATACACCACGGCAAAAATCAGCATCCCGGCCAAAAAAACTTTGCGAAAACCTATTTTATCGGCCAAAATTCCGGCAGGCATGGAAAACAAAGCATAAGTGATGTTAAAAGTAACGTACGCCAGCACCGCGAGCGAAGTGGAAAAACCCAAATCCTTGGCTCGCAGGATCAAAAAAGCATCGGCGCTGTTGCCCAAGCAAAAAATCAAACTAATCAAAAGAAAAAGTTTAAACTTGGGGCTGAGCGAGGAAAATTTAAAACTCAACTTTGGCCCGGCAACTGTTTCGACCGGCCGATCTTTGACAAAAAGCACCAACAGCACCACCCCAATAAACGCCGGAATAAACGCCAAAAAGAAAATGTACCGCAAGTGTGGTTCGCCGACCAGTGCTAAAAACAGTAAGGCCAAAAGCGGGCCAAACACCGCGCCCATCGTATCCATTGTCCGGTGCAGGCCAAACGCCCGTCCGCGCTGTTCTAAAAGCGTGCTGTCGGCGATCAGCGCGTCACGCGCCGAAGTCCGCACCCCTTTGCCCAGACGATCGCCAATGCGCGCGACAAACACCAACGGCCAGTGATAGGCCAAACCGATCAAAACTTTGGATAATGTTGACAGCGAATAACCGCCCACGACAAAAGGCTTGCGCTTTTTAAACTTATCCGAAAGCCAGCCGGAAACTACTTTGAGAAAACTGGACACCGCTTCGGCCATGCCTTCGATAAACCCAACCGTAATCACCGGCGCTTGCAAAACCGCAGTCAAAAAAATCGGAATGATCGGATAAATCATTTCCGAGGCAATATCATTAAACAAACTTACCAGACCCAAAACAAAAACATTTTTAGGAACTTTTAGTTTACTGGGAATTGACATAAGTGACTTTCAGTGGCCGCTTTATTTTTTTCCGTGAGCATTGATATACTCCAAAGCTTTCTCTTTAGTCGCTGGCCGAGAATTGTTTAATTGTTTTTCCACAAAGGCACGCGCCTCGTCTTTACGTTCGAGTTGATCGAAATACTGTTCAAACGCTTCAATCGCTTTGCCGATTAAAATATTGCGGCACTCGGCTGTGGGCAATTTGACTTTGTCCACCTGAAGCAGTATGTCGGTAATTTGATTTTCGAACTGCGGTTTATTTTTAATGATGCAAGCTGAATTATCAACCACGTGCGCCGCGGTAATCAGGCTGCCCAAAGACATCAAGCCAAAAAATTTTGGAAAAATCCGCTCAAATTTATTTTCATGGTCAATCGCCGTTAAATTAGCCAAGACATCAATCGCGATCCATCTTAAAATATTATTTTCACTGTCCAGCAAATTAACAAAGAATTCCCAATTAGGATACAACGTCGCCGGATTTTTCTCGCTGATTATTTTTAAAACTTTGGCCGCCCGCAATTTTATCCGACCGGTTTCGTTGTCCAGACCAACTAAAAGTTCCGGCAGCAACGCCGGCGATTTGACAACTTTCCCTGCGACTTCGCCAGACTTGTCTGACTTTTGATCCAACTCGTCTAAAATTGTGATTTCTTTAGGCATATAATGATGGTGATTATGATGATTGCCGCGCTCTACCGCACCAACCCGATGGCCATATACCAACCTCGGGGCTTGGTGCAGAGCGGACATTTTAAAGGCGCTGATTTGCCTTTGTGGATATAGCCGCAATTTAAACACTTCCATTCAATTTCGGTTTCGCTTTTGTAAAGCGTGCCATTTTCCAGTCGATCGCCTAAAATCTGGTAGCGCTCAGCGTGCTTTTCTTCAACTTCGCTGATTTCGTGGAACAAGGTGGCAATCGCGATTTCTTTTTCCTGCCGCGCGACGCGTTCGAAATTAGGATACATCGTCCCGAATTCGTAGCGCTCGCCAGCTTCGGCGTGACGCAAATTCGCAAGGGTGTTACCCAAAGGAAAAATGTCGTAAGTGTTGGTCATCTCAACGTGTTTGGTGATTTTTTCATATTCCTCCTCGGCATGCGCGCGTTCGTTGTCCGCGGTCTCCAAAAACACATGCGCGATCCAGATTAAACCTTCTTTTTCGGCGGCTTTGGCGTAATAGGTGTATTTATTACGCGCCAGCGATTCGCCGGCAATGGCTTTGAGTAAATTTTGGGGTGATTTTTTTGTGGTAATCATGGTAGTCATAGTTAATAGGTTACTTTAAATAATAGCGAAAATATTTGTGCCGGCAAGGGTTTGAGTAACAAACCTCGATCCAGCGCTCGCTGGGATTAACGATCGCTGAGGCGACTGTTGATCCCCAATAAGAATGCGCGCTTTTTGGATGGCCGCAAATTCCAGCGCGATGATCTTTAAGCACGCGTTTTAAAGTTGATTCTTCGATATTAGGCTGTGTCGCAGTTAAAATCTCGCACACCCGCTGGTAACGCCGGATTGATTCGACATCAGTATTTTTTTGATTTTGATCTTTGCCCAACAATGGATGATTAGTATGCACCAGCCACTTTTTCCCATGAAATAATTGATGATGCCCCCAGAAAGCCTCGATATCATCCATCGCCATCGCCCTCCAAACACACAAAGTATTAGCCGCAATTGTACGTGACGGCGAAAGCAGGACATGTTCGGCATCTTTTAAATATCGTTTCTCTAAAATATTGCGTAACAAAAAATTTCTGGGAATGCCATAACGAAATCGCTCGTTGCAAAGGGAGTTGACTGTGTAAGTCAGGCCATAAGAATTTAAAGCACACGACGTACCTACTAACTGCCCCATAAAACTAAGGGCTAAAAATTTAAGCTGTTTGATTTGGCCGTCCACCAAAATCATCCCCTGCTGACGATAGGTCGAGAGCCAATCCTCATTATGGCCAAGCAAAATTTCGCCGTTGCCGATATGCACCGCGACGCTCGTACAGCGCGGAATAAAAAAATCCAGCAGTTCTTCCTCGCAATTTAAAACCAATAATTCCTCAAAAGCCACTCCTGCGCCTTGGCTCATCCCTTTTATTTCCTCGATCAATTCCGGAAATTTTCTTTTGATTTTGGGCAAAAATCCTTGGGCATCTTTGATTAGGCCGGGCATATGCCGGCGGCCCAAAGCGTGATACACTGCTTTGTTTTTCTCGATCCGGTCTTTGATTTGCGCTCCCAGCGCTTTGCCCAGTTTAAACCCAAACTCATAATTATCGTCAGCTTTGATCTTGATATGCGAAATTGTGCGTTGGGCAGTGGGCATAAATTAAACTAAGTCTTTTCTAATCAAGAGATGAGCCCGAAATGATGGGCGTCACAACTGGGAGTAATATTAGTATTTGAATGATTTGAACAAGAATTGTTTAGCCTGTTGCATTTGTTTTGCTGATTGATTATCACTGATGGCCAGAGCTGTTTTGTCTAAATTTTCTAAGGTTTCACCTTTTTTCAAGAATTTCGAAGCGTCAGGATTAGTTTTAAGGCGATCAAACGGGGTCTGGTATAGGTCATATACCTTTTTGATTTTGCCTTTTTTGTCTAATTTGTCTGTTGCAAATCCACACGGACGATGAAAATTCAGGTATGGGTTCAAATATTCGTGGTAGAATTTGTTAATTGCAGGTGCATATTTTTGTGGTATATACGAATATCCCATATGTTTCCTAACAACTGCGCCATTCTTTGTTTCAGCTAGACCATTATCGTTACAATGACGCGGACGAGATTTGGTTTGCTGACTCTTGAGCTTGTTTAAAAGGCGAGCGATTGTTTTGTTAATGAATTCAGAACCGTTATCTGAATGAAAATTAATAATCTGAAACGGAAATTGATCGAGTGCGCCTTCCATGACTGGCGCTAAAAATCGTTCAGAGATGCCTTCAACCGCCGCCAGGATTTCCCATTGAGTTACTTCATCGATCAGATTTATGTAATAGACACCCTTTTTCGTCAGCCGTTCATCGATCCAATCGCCTTGATGAACAGTATCGACCCGTAAATAGCCTGGTTTGCCTTGATTGTCAGGCTTGATTCTAAGGCCAATATTGACTGATGTCGACCTTGTTTTATCAATAAAAGAGCTATGTGATTGGTACTGGCGTGTATTTCTAAGGTTGTACAAATGAGCAACTGAAATATCCTTTAATCGTACAAACCGTGAATCGCCATAAATATCGTACAAACGTTGAAATATTTCGATGGTTGCCGGGCCGGATAAACGCTGATGCAGTCGATCAGTTTCAATGAGAGCGGCAATGTCAGAGGGAATGTAGATAGTTTGAAACGAATGTCGTTTTGAGCTGGCGTATCCAGACACAATACGGCCGGTTTTCTTTTTACGAGTGATGAGACGAGTTATCTGAGCGTCAGAGAAGCTGGTCAGGCGCATTAAATACTGTTTTACGATTGATTTATCTTTTTTACGCAGTGAGAAGTAGCCGAACCGAGACAGTAATTCGCTTATCCACTGATATTTTTCGTTACGCAAGCTTCCACAAAAAGAGATGCCACCGGCCGAACTCAAACCCTTTAAAAATTGACGCAATTGTGAGATACTCACCATGTGTGAGTCGTTCATATGGATAGTCATATACTTCCAGTATATGATATATGGCGACTCACATATGTTTTTTAGGCTCACCTTGTATTAGAATCAATTTTTATTTGGGGCTCATCTTGTATTGTACAAGACTGAGACTTGACAGAGTTTTTATTTCTGCGTATAATGACTTTTACCATTTCTTTCGCATATATATCTATGCCTAAAATCAAAATAAGTTTTTATAAAACGGGCGGTTAAAGACACGAGCATTTTTTTACATGTTGTCAGCCGCTAGCAGAGCGGCTTTTTTAGTAAAATTGATTCATTGTTTCATTGTTTCCTGGCGAGCTAAAGCAAGCGGCCAGGAAATAATCAAGCCATGAATCACTGGCGCGTTCTTTGAAAATTAAAGAAAATAAGTGAGGTAAGTTGTATGCGTCGACAAAACGACGCGCCGAAATAAAATTATAATCTAGGATTCTTGCGATATGCTCTGCATATTTAAGCAAGGGTATACGGTGGATGCCTCGACTTAGAAAGCCGAAGAAGGACGTAGCAGCCTGCGAAAAGCCTCGGGGAGGTGGCAAGCAACCTTTGATCCGTGGATGTCCGAATGGGGAAACCTATCGTTCATGAATAATGAGCGATGTCCATTGCCTAGCAATGGATGGGAACCTGGGGAATTGAAACATCTTAGTACCCAGAGGAAAAGAAATCGAATGAGATTCCCTTAGTAGTGGCGAACGAACGGGGAACAGTCCAAATTTCGAAGATGTGATTATTTGGTGACCCTTCACCTTTTTTTACACGGTTAGCCAGCCGTGCCGGAAAGGGTGAGGGGAAGCTAAATAAGAAACAGGTGCAAGCCTAATGCATCTTTGGAACGTAATGAGGGAGTAACGTCTTTTTCTTGCATTAAAAAGAGTAAGGTCAAAGAGATTTAGTGACTGGAAATTGACCCCGCACTATTTATAGTACGGGGGCAGTGACCAGGAACTTAGTCTTGATGTTTAGTAAAATCCCGTGGAAAAGGGAGCCATAGAAGGTGACAGCCCTGTATGCAAAAAACATCTAGCCTTATCGTTATTTTTCTCGAGTAACATGGGACCCGTGAAATCCTGTGTGAAGGTATCCTGACTATAGGATAAGACTAAATACTTTCTAAGATCGATAGTGAACCAGTACCGTGAGGGAAAGGTGAAAAGCACCCCGGAAGGGGAATGAAATAGTATCTGAAACCGTATACCTACAATAACTCGGAGCCCAATTTATGCCCGCAAGGGCGTAAACGGGTGACGGGGTTCCTATTGAAGAATGAGCCAACGAGTTTACTCATTATGTATGGTTAAGTCCGACAGGACGGAGCCGTAGCGAAAGCGAGTCTTAACCGGCGTTGACTTATGGTATTCCATAAGACTAAATATAATGAGTGAGACCCGAAACCGGGTGATCTAGCCATGGCCAGGGTGAGTCCCGGGTAAAACCGGGAGGAGGCCCGAACACACCAGCCGTGCAACACTGGGTGATGAGCTGTGGCTAGCGGAGAAATTCCAATCGAACTCGGCGATAGCTGGTTCTCCCCGAAACAGTTTTAGGACTGGCCTGAAAATTAAATCCGTGGGGTAGAGCACTGGATAGAAGAGGGTGGCGCAAGCCTACCTCCTCTAAACAAACTCCGAATACGCGGACTGCCCTGACTTCGGTCAGGTAACAAATTTTCAGAGTTAGACTATGGGGGCTAAGCTCCATCAGTCAAAAGGGAAACAGCCCAGATCTTAATCTAAGGTCCCTAAATGTGCATTAAGTGTCAAAGGAAGTGAGGCGACTGCGACAACCAGGAGGTTGGCTTAGAAGCAGCCATCCTTTAAAGAAAGCGTAATAGCTCACTGGTCAAGTTTCTTTGCGCCGAAAATTTATCGGGGCTAAATGCACTACCGAAGATAAGGGTTCCGACGTTTACGTCGGAGCGGTAGGGGAGCGTTCTCTATTTAGTGAAGGAGAAGACGTGAGTCTCTCTGGAAGATAGAGAAGTGAGAATGTTGGCATAAGTAGCAAAAAGTCTGATGAAAAATCAGACCACCGAAAACTCAAGGTTTCCTGGGCCACGATGATCGACCCAGGGTTAGGCGACCCTAACCTCGCGCCTTCTCGAACACAGAGTGTTGATAATCAAGCTGAGAATCAATCTGTGCTGGAGAAGGTGCGGGGGATGGATTGCAGGTTAATAATCCTGCCCTTACTTATTTGTTGTTTATTTCTGCGCATCTTTGGCGGTTTAAGCGTATTCTGGTTATATACGTGGCTGGCGTTAGTCGGCCCGAGGTGAAGTCTTCGGATGGAACCAAGTTAAGTTGCCGGGGTGCCTAGAAAAGGAAATAAACGTTAACGAATAAGTAATCCGTACCGCAAACCAACACAGGTGAGTGGGGTGAGAATCCTAAGGTGTACGAGACAACCTCGGTTTAGGAACTCGGCAATTCAGCGGCCGTAACTTAGGAATAAGGCCTGTCCGATTTATGTCGGACCGCAGCAAAAGATTCCAGGCGACTGTTTAACAAAAACACAGGTCCCTGCTAAACCGCAAGGTGAAGTATAGGGGCTGACCCCTGGCCAGTGTCCGAAGGTCAAGAGGATGGGTGATCCCTTCAATGCAAATTGAAGGATGAGCCTTGAATCCAAGCCCGGATGAACGCCGGCGGTAACTATAACCGTCCTAAGGTAGCGAAATTCCTTGTCAGGTAAGTTCTGACCCGCACGAATGGGGTAACGGTCTGGAAACTCTCTCAACCGAGGACTCGGCGAAATTTCACAAGTCGTGAAGATGCGACTTACCCGCGGCAAGACGAAAAGACCCCGTGAAGCTTTACTACAGCTTGGTATTGAGATACGGGTCATTCTGTTTAGAATAGGTGGGAGACTTTGATTCCCCGACGCCAGTTGGGGAGGAGTCGCAATATGAAATACCACCCTGAGTGTTCTGTGTTTCTAACCCCGTCATTTGACGGGGGACAGTGTTAGGTGGGTAGTTTATCTGGGGCGGATGCCTCCTAAAAGGTAACGGAGGCGCTTAAAGGTTGGCTTGGTCCGGATGGAAATCGGACCTAAAGTGTAAAGGCATAAGCCAGCTTTACTGCAAGAGGGACAACTCGAGCAGTCGCGAAAGCGGAACTTAATGAACCGACCACTCTACATAGGAAGGTGGAAGATCAACGGATAAAAGCTACTCCGGGGATAACAGGCTGATCTCCCCCAAGAGTCCACATCGACGGGGAGGTTTGGCACCTCGATGTCGGCTCGTCGCATCCTGGGGCTGGAGAAGGTCCCAAGGGGTTGGCTGTTCGCCAATTAAAGCGGCAC
>Ga0208953_1000228_pt1 | contig 56702 bp, 52 predicted proteins | sample RifOxyB2_FD_184033 | JGI IMG/M metagenome (GOLD analysis project Ga0208953, IMG submission 184033) | Groundwater microbial communities from Rifle, Colorado - Rifle Oxygen_injection B2 (SPAdes) | ecosystem: Environmental > Aquatic > Deep subsurface > Groundwater | place: USA: Rifle, Colorado...
GCACGCTGGCGTGCGATTTCAAAAATGCCTTCAAAATTGCGGAAAAATACCATGCCGAGGCGCTTTGCGCCGAGGCTGTTTCTTACGATTTCACAAAAAGTGAAAATTGGCGGAGGAGAGAGGATTCGAACCCCTGATACCGTTTCCGGTATAGACGCTTTCGAGGCGTCCGCCTTCAACCACTCGGCCACTCCTCCAGGCTTAGTAATTGGTAGTTTGTAGTTGGTAATTTGTTCCCCTTTGCCCCGCCTCTAACACAAAATACAAATTACAATTGCTAATTACAAATTACTACACACACTCAAACTCACACTTGTTTTATTTTCTCATAATGTAGCGAAGCATACAATCTGCAGGAGGAGACAAATTGCGATCCATGCGGAAGCGGGAAGGGTTTCGGATTTCAAAAATTCTCTGCTGGAATTCGTACAGATATCTTCTAGTAATTTTACAATGTTCATTGCTCGTATCTTTTTGATATAATTTTACCAGTTTTGGAATCAATTATATAATGTGGTCCGCCTCCCATCATTATCATTTCTAAACTTTTAAGTTCGTAGTCCACATGCCAACCATCAGCTTCTAGAGAAGTAGCAATATTGTATATTGATAAATCCTTATATATCTTCTCGGCGTCCTGTCGAGCAATCGAGATGGCGAGTTCTTCTTGAATATTGTTTACAAGTTTGAAACTTTCAATTATTGTTTTGAAAAATTGATCGTTGGAAAATCCGTGGATATCTTGATTTTTTATTGGGAGCTTGAAAATTTTAATGATTATCTCGCCTCTCCCTGGTTTGTCGCCCAACATAAATCGTAACTCTTGATTTTTGCTATCGAGGATATAAGGGATGCCTTGTTTGTTTTTCTTTGATGAAAAGAGCGTAAACAAAACACTCTTTTCTATCCTCACCCTAATTGTTATAAAAGTATAATTTTTATTGTCTTTTATCATTAATTCGCAACCTTCTTGGTCTAAGGAAATATTTTCCCATTTTTTAAATACAGGATATTTAAAAGTAAAACTCGGCCAGGAAAAGTCACGAACCTCCACGATTTCATACTCGGGAGATTTTTTAAATGGATTAAACATAAAAGCAGTCAACAAAACCAATGCAAAGGGCAACAACAATAATATTGTTGGAACCGATAGGAACAGGGGTTTATTCAACATAAGCATTAATTTATGCTATCAAAATCTTGGTCTTTATGTCAAGCTTAGCTACTTAAAGAGCTTTCAAAATAGATGTTTGGCTTAACATATGATGGATATCCCTGTCCGTAGTGCGAGGATTGATATTTGATACAAGGGCGTTTAATTCTTCAAAATTTAATCGCATATGTTTTTGTTGGGCCTGCCGCAAAGCAATAGCTTTAAGGGCTATTTCCTTGACTTTTGGATTGCCTTTTTTGCCTGATGCTATTTTTGATATTTCCTCCAACTGTTTTGCTATATCTTTCAATAAAGCAAGTTTATCCGTTTTTAGCCCTTCTATTTCGTATCGCGTGGCAAAATTGGGGTTTGGTAGATTTTGTCTGTCTAAAAGAGTTTTTTCGCGGTTAAGAAGCGTTAGTATGTCGCCGCTTAATTTATCTAATCCAGAATAAAAAGCTTTTCCATTCCCCGGAAATATTTTATCTAAGTCTTTTTTAAGATTTTTTAGAAGAGCCTTTTGTTCTCTTGGCTCGTTTCCTGCCAATCCCATCTTATAGGAATATATAAAAAAAAGGATCAACGCCGCTTTTATCTTTAATTCTGGGGAGCCTGTAATTTTTGTAAAAGGGGAGAGATTATTCTTATAGACATAAACAGCAGCTAAGTCTCCTGAAATAATGCTGGCAAATAATCTTCCGATTTCATCCTCACCGTTTTTTTCTGCTCCATTTGAAGAAACTGATGATTCCTCGTCTACTTTGGAAGAGACAATCAATAACCTTTGAGGTGTTTTAGAATAATTATATGTATAAGATGTCTTTATGTAGAGCATGCTTCAATTCCCAATATCCAATGATTAATACTTTGTTTACTTGCCAGGAAAAAAGAAACCCTTTTTAAAATTTCTTTCCTACTTCTGTATAAATGGTTATCTTTATGTTTTGTGAGAAATTTCAATTTTATTATGCTCTAACGGTAAAAATCATATGAATAACTTTGATTGGATTAAAATTTTAAACGAAATTTATCATTATTTTGTTCGATAATTACCTATAAAGGGGGAAAAAAATGAGGACAGAGATAGCAGCTTCTTTTTCAGTTAAAGATAAAAAGGGTTATTCTGCAACAAATGTTGATAATGAGATTAAAGTCGCTAAAAAAAATAAAGAGAAAGAAGTAACTTATGAAAACATAAACAAAGCCCTTATCATTTTGCAAACAGATGGAAGTAGACGACATCGAAAAGAGGCGATTGAATTTTTAGATAGAGCGTTGAATGAAGCCCAGGCGAAAAATAATTCATGGGTTCTTTTTATAAAAGATGAACTTGGTAATTTAAGAGGAGAAGATATTTCCCCGCTTCTTTATAAAGCACAAGGCCTAGCTAAAAAAATTGAGGAAAGGAAAAATGCAGAACAAGTGAAAAAACAAGAGGCTATTAAAAAAGAAACAGAGGTAAATAAGGAGATACGAGAAAATATAAATTGGTTAAAGAGTGGAAGTCCGGAAGAAAAAAAGAGAGCTGTTCAGGCGTTGGTAAGTGTTTTTAGTCAAGATATATCTACAGGGGTAAAAGCAGGATTAATTAAAAAGATACTCTCCCTTTTATTTGCAAACGATTCCTCCGAAGAATTGAAGGCTTTGTCGGAAAGTATTTTGGACCAAGCAATTTCTTTGGCCATGCTTGAAAAAGAAGTGAAGATAGATTTGGCAAAAAATCTTTTGTCAGAGATTGCTAATACAGAGAGGCAAGAAGCAGAATCTAGGATAGGTTTGCTAAGAAAGCTTTTTGTGACAGATGCATTATCGACAATAGATAGAGGTGTTTATGGCTTAGAGTTTATTAGCGAACAAAGAATAAATGCAAAAGGGATGCCAGTTACGGTAACAGTTGCTACGAGAGAAGGTCTTTCTAAAGAAGTGGAAAATTTAAGGGAGATTATTATTAAGGGAGGAGCGCCATTAGCAGTTAAAAATGCCAAAGAGTGTTTGACTCTGCTTATAAATCCACTATCAAGAGGTGCTTTGTCATACGATGTCGTAGACTTTTTCATAGATGGAGCGGTTGAAAATGCTAGCATTGAACAACGAGGAAATGCCAAACTATATCTTATTGAGCTTATAAATAACGCGGAAGTTCTGGAGGAGACAAAGGCTCAAGTAAGGGTTAAATTTGCTAATAAAATTTTAGAAAAGATCGGAGAGAAAGGGATACCTTTTATTGGTGACTCGGTAAAAATGATAATTGAATTTACTCAAGGGGTACCGGACAAAAAAATTGCCGATGCCTTTTTAATTAGTATATGCAAAACACTTGTAAGTCTTGATAAAAAAGAAGTGGCAACAACCTTTTTTGTTGAGCTTATTAAAGCTTTTTCAGGTCAAACAGTTCCCCAAGTGGCGTGGATTGCTCTTTGCGCTCTACTAAAAGGCGAGGAGATAGATAAATATGTTGCAACTGAACGTTTAATCGAGGCAATTAATATAGTAAGAGGAGAAAAAGTCCCAAGAGAAGCATGGGAGACCCTTTATCTCATTTTAGTAGAACGTCAAGGATTTAATAAGGAAGAAATATTGGCCTTTTTAGCAAAAATTGATAGCTTTAAAAGCATTGATTCTCTGTCAATGTCCAAGTTTGTTGATTTTGTTAGCCCAATTATAACGGGCGGTAAGGGAGAGACCAGGGGAAAAGCGGCAAAAATTTCAGAAAAACTTACGGAAAACCTTTTAGATTGATAATTATAGTCGTATAATAAAGCATGCTTTCTAAAACATGCCTTTATTTTCTAACCTATAAAACCAATGATCTGTGTGAGTATTCCACTTTGTGGGAGGATGCCGCCCTTCAAAAAATTGAAGAGTCGCCTCTTGATACGCATTTTGAAAACTTAAAAATTGCGCGGTTAAATGGCGGAGAAATTCTTGAAGTTTTGGGAGGGGAACCTTTTTTATATAGAGAGCTCCCTCAATTTTTAAAAAAAGCAAAATCCCTTGGGTTTAAGATTAATCTTTATACGAATGGGATTTTATATGCAGAGAATGCAAAAAAAACAAGCGGATTGGCGGATAATTTTTTTTTCTTTATTGATTACCCTACTCCCGAAGAACATAATAATAGCCGTGGAATTGAGTGTTTTAATGAAGTTATCGACGGCATAAAATATGCTTTACAATCAAATGAAAATCCGGCAATTTATTTTAACTTTACAAGAGACAGCGTGAGGTTTCTTCCCGAGATGTGGGAACTTTCCCAGATTTTAAATGTGAGGCTTCATGTACATCCTGTTTATGATCATAGAGGGTTGATCGGCTTTGAAGAGGAGACTTATCAGCATGTTAAATATTATTTTAAAAAGGCAAATGTTTTTGTAAATTTAGCAGAGCTTGAATTTTCAAAAAGGCATGGTAACAATCCTTCTTGGCCCAGGTGTATGGCAAAAGAAGCGACAATAACTTTTTTGCCTGACGGAGAACAAGCCTCCCCCTGTTTTTATAATAGAAAAGGGAGACAAGGCAGAGAAGTTGTTTGTTCCGGTTGCACACGCGCGCCCTATATGCTACCATCTTTTGCCAGAGGTTTTGACAGGTATCGGCTGCTTGATTATTATTCTAAATGGTTTCAAAATCGAAAGGAGAAAGATTTATGAAGATAGTAATGTTATCTCCCTTTTTTTATCCTCATACGGGGGGAACTGAAAAATATGTAAAAGACCTTTCAACGGCGCTAGTTTTAAAGGGCCATGAAGTTACTGTTATTTCAAATAATCTTCCCAAGGCAAAAAATGCGCCCAAAGAGGAAATTTTACCTGAAGGATTTAGGGTGATAAGGCTTAATGCTTTTAACCTGTTTTCTTATCTTCCAGTTAGTTTTGAATTTGATTTGAAAATGCTTGATTTATATGATGTTGTGCATGTCCATGTGCCAGCTTTCTCTTTTTTGCGCTCAGTCGCAGGAAAGATAAAAAAGCCCGTAGTTGTAACCTATCATTGCGATGTGACAGTTTCTGAAAAATATGCTGGAATTCCTGTTCCCTCTTTTGTTGTCTCTGTTGTAGAAGAGGCTTCCAATGTTTATGCAAGATGGTTTCTTGCCCGGGCTGATGCAATAATAAACACAACTGAAACATATGCTTCAACTTCTCCGGTAATGAAAAACATTCCTCATCATGTAATTCCTATAGGAATATTTCATGACAAAATAGATGAAATACAAAGAAAAATAAATCTTACTCCCGACAAAAAGAACCCTAAGCAAATATTATTTTTAGGCAGACTTGCCGGCAATAAGGGTTGTGACTACTTGGTAAAAGCTATGCCGGATGTTTTAAAAGATTTCCCTGATACAAAGCTTATTATCTGCGGTGATGGGGAAGAGAAGCCCCATATTGTTGACCTAATTAAAAAATTCGGGATTGAAAGCTCCATAGAATTTTTGGGGACAGCTACTTTTGAAAAGCTCGTTGAACTTTACTACACTTCCATTGCTTATATCTTCCCTTCAATCAACCGCTTGGAAGCCTTTGGCATAGTCCAACTTGAAGCTATGGCAAATTATACCGCGGTTATAGCTTCGGATATCCCCGGGCCAAATGCTGTTATGACTCCTTTTGAAACTGGGATCCTTGTTCCAAAACAAGATCCGTCTTCTTTGGCTAAAGCAATTAAAGATATTCTTGCGGATCCGAAAAAAGCAATAGAAATGGGAAAAAAGGGAAGAGCGTTAGTCGAAAAGAAATATGATTGGAGTGTAATCTGCGATCAGGTAATTGATATTTATAATCAGGTTTTGTTAAAAAAGAAAGGATAGCAAACTAATCGAGTTTATGAGGGACAGCATCATAAACATTTCTTGCATTCCAGATTAAATACTTTTCTACTCCCAAGTCTCTACAAGCTTTAATTTGCGCGTCTATATATGAAGGCCCGTAATTTGGAGATTTTAAATTGAAGCCTTGAATCCAAGGGATAATGACTGTCGCCTCTCCGGATAAAATTTCAAGAGATTTTTTAACCCCCATATACATAAAGTGATATGGTTCGCTTCCCGGGTTTGCATAACCATCGTAGCCATTGTGAAAATGCGATGGATAAAGCATGGGGGATAAGACATCCAAAAATTCCGACATTCTTTTTAAATCTTGTCCAAGGGTCTTTATATCTTTTTTATCCTGCCAAGCGATAATTCCAAAAATATCAAGAGCTATCGAGACATTGTATTTTTCAACTCTACCTCTGGTTTCTTTTAAAAACTGGCAGAGAACATCGACCCTGCTTACTTCTGCTGTTCCTGCTTTTTGCAAATATATTTTTTTGTGCGGCAAAACAATATTTCCCGCGGCGCCTTCGGCAGGAAATCTTATATAGTCAAATTGGATCTCGTCTACACCTGATAAAGCGGCTCGTTCTGCCAAAAGCTCTTTAAAAAGACGCCCATCCTCAGAATAGGGATCGACCCATCTCCCATTTTTGTTATCCCTATATTCTCCTCCCCCCGGCAGTCTTATTGATAAATCAGGTCTTGCAATTATCAAGTGGTCGTCTTTAAATGCCACAATGCGGGCTGAAACAATAACTCCCTCTTTGTGCAGGCCTTCCACAAATTTCGTAAGCCATGGAGAAGGGGTGACAATTGTATCTTTGCTTAATTTTTTTGCTTTTGCAAGCTTTAACAGAGGCTCTTCAAGAAGATAGTTGACATCGATGACGATGGTATTTAATTTTCTGGTTTTAAGGATATGTTTTATGTAGTCCATTTTTTTGTTGCTTTGCGCTGACCAGGAAGTAATGTAAAGTCCTTTATCGGATGTCCTTTTCTTTCGGGAGGAAAGCTTTTTTATTATATCTTCGTTTGGGGGAAGACTTTTTTGTTGCTGGCTTGAGGTCTTTTCTACTTGCGAAAGGGATACACGGCCTAAATAAACCATCATAAAAAAAGCTGTTAAAATAAAGATGAATATTATTATTAACGTTGTTAATTTGTTTTTCATTTGTTTTTTATTAAGCTTAAAAAGAGCTGAAGCCCTTAAAGCGGGGATTAAGTCATCTCTTCCTGCAAATAATTTTCCAATTTGCCAAATTGAACTGCGGTTAAGACTATATCGTTATTATCATCAAACAATTTGGTAGCGATGTTGTGATATTCTTTTTTTGAAAGCTCATCCTTTTTAAAGACAAGCTGGCTTTTTGGGAGATCGACCATATATCCAACCAGCGCAAGCATTTCATCGGCTGTAAATTCTTTTACTTTTTTGATTAATTTTTCCGCCAGTTGATCCTTAGCCGCGGAATCTTCTTGGTCGTAGATTTCTTCCTCAATCTTATTTTTGTATAAATCAAGCAGGGCTTTGTCTTTTTTTGAACTGTATATAAAAAACAAAATTAACGCTGGGATGAGAAATACTATCAAAAGGAAAATAGTTACTGCAAAAGGAGGCATGGGGAGATGTTGCTTCTGAATAATGAACAAAATAGCTATAAACCATAAAACTTGTAATACGGTGGCGACTTTTGTAGGAAATTTTGGCATATTGTACGAAGCAAGTAACTGTCCGATCTTATCAAGCTTTATTTTCCCGTTTTTGTGGAGTTTGTTTAGATATTTTATTACTATTATTGCCTCATTGTAATCGGCGGAATCGATAATCGGCAAAGCTTTTTGTTCTCTGTTCTCATTGTATTTTATAGATAAAGAGATAAAGAACGATTTCCCCCCTTTTCTATGAGTATGAATCTCTTCTTTTGTTTGGAACTCTGCTTCACTAAGGGGAATTGGAATGATTTTGTTTTCTTGAAATGGATGGTAGTTTAACTGATTGGCCAAAAAATCAAATTCAAGGCTTGAAGCTTCTTCGCGTTTGTAAAAAATCGAATAAATCAAAACAAGAGCAATAGGGACAAGGAAAAAAGGAGGGAAATAATTCCCTTTTTTGACCATAAAAAAAGCTGTTACCAAAAGAGCAATTGCAATAAGAGAGAGGCTAAGATTGCTCCCAAAAAGGGAACGTTTTATTGTCGCGTTTGTATCCCCTTGCTTGATTATAAACATTTCGGATATTGTATATTAAAACCGCTTTTAACACAACCGCAACATTAAACCCCGATTATTCATACTAGAAGGAATTTCAAGCAGTTTGCTAGTTTCTGATTTTACCCTGAATAATCGGGGTAAAAATATAACAAGGTATGATAAAATTACCGTAATGTTTAAAAAGTCAAAAATTCCAAGCTCTGTGAAGCATATTATAAAAACCCTTAAAAGCAATGGATATAAAGCTTATCTTGTTGGCGGCGCTGTACGTGATCTTCTTTTAAAAAATAAGCCGAATGAATGGGATATAACAACAGATGCATTGCCTAAAGATGTTTCTATGTTGTTTGATAAAGTTGTGCCGACGGGCATTAAATATGGGACAGTTACTGTTATTATAAAAAGAGAAACTTTTGAGGTTACAACTTTCCGTAAAGATGAAAAATATGTGGATGGGCGGCACCCTTCAAATGTTAAATTTACACAAGAGTTAAAAGAAGACCTGTCCCGCCGTGATTTTACAATAAACGCAATGGCTTATGATCCCCTTGATAATGAGCTTGTGGATATTTTTGGTGGACAAAAAGATCTAAAACATAAAATTATAAAAGCAGTTGGGGATCCTGTCGAAAGGTTTTCAGAAGACGGCTTGCGGCCTGTACGCGCATGCAGATTTGCCGCCAGTCTTGATTTTAAAATTGAAAATAAAACTTTTGCGGCGATAAGCAAAACGTTAAAAATTGTAAAAAAAGTGGCAGCGGAACGGGTTTGCGATGAAATTAAAAAGCTGTTAAAGGCAAAAAAACCTTCCATCGGCATTGAAAATATGCGGAATTCGGGGATTTTGGAATTATTTATTCCTGAGCTTGCAAAATCTGTAGGGGTTAAACAACCGGAACCTTATCATAAATACGATGTATATTGGCATTCCCTTTATAGTTGCGACGCTGTCCCAAAAGAAAATTTAATTGTCCGCCTTGCGGCCCTTTTGCATGATATTGCAAAGCCGGAATGTAAGGATGGCGAGAAATTTTATAATCATGATCAGGTTGGGAGTGATGTAGCAATTCACATTTTGCGAAGGCTTAAGTTTAGCAACGAAATAATAGACAGCGTTGCCAACCTTGTCGAAAACCATATGTTTAATTATGAAAGTTCATGGAAAGATTCTGCAGTGAGGCGTTTTATTCGGCGTGTGGGAAGAGAGAACCTTCCTGACCTTTTTGTTTTGAGGCTTGCAGATTGTTCTGCCATGGGAAGAAAAATCGACAACGGATATTTGAAAAAACTTCAAAAGAGAATAGATAAAATAATTAAAGATGAAAATGCTCTTCACGTTACGGATCTTAAAATTAACGGGGAAGATGTCATGAGGAAACTTAAAATAAAGCCCGGGCCTAACGTCGGCAAAGTATTAAATGATATATTAGAAAGAGTTATAGAAGATCCTTCATTGAACGACAAGAAAATACTTTTAGATATGGTATGTTCCCATGAATCATAAAAACTCAAGGCTTAAAATTCAAAACCCAATATTAAGAGTTGTTTTATTGCACATCCTTCTTTTATTTTTTCTGCAGGCTGGGGCTGCTTATGCCCAAGAGGTAAACATAGAAAGGGGAGAGATTGAGTGGCACAAGTATCACGACAACATTTTTATAGAAACTTCCGATTATATTATTCCGAAAGTGGAAAAGCAGGGGGACAAAATAATTCTCGATTTTAAACCTTCAAAAACAAAAGGGTTTAAAGTTTTTAATCAAAAATCTTCTCGCGTTGCATCTGTCAGGTCTTTGCAATATAAGGATGATATATCAAGGGTTGTTGTAGAGCTTTTAAAAAATGTTGACTTTGAAATTGCTTCCCTATACGGGAAAAACCAAACTGTTATAGAAATTTCTGACTGCAAAGAACAGATTCCTCTTTTGGCATATGAAGATGGCAAAAAGGTCGCTCAAAAAGGAGAGGGGAAAAAAGAGGGGAATAGGAATACTATAGAGACAGAGAAAGTCAGTAATCCATATATTTCAATGAAAAGAGATTCCTTGTTTGCCGTAAATGTCGCGGCGCCGCTTAATCTTAATAATAACTTAAAAAAGTCTAAGGAGTTGAAAGAGAAAATAATAGTTATAGATCCTGGGCATGGGGGAGAAGATCCGGGGGCAATAGGGTGTGAGGGAACAGTAGAAAAAAACTTAACACTTAAAACGTCGCTTTATCTTGCTGAATATTTAAAAGCAAGCGGGGCTAAAGTATTTTTAACAAGAAAGACAGACATTAAAAAAAGTCTTCAGGATATAGTACAATTTACAAATAGTATAGGAGCGGATGCTTATGTTGCTGTCCATTTTAATTATATAGATAAGCCCAAGGCAGGGACTGAAACATATTATTATACGGCCAAAAGTTTAAGACTCGCGTCTTTGGTTCATAAGAGGATGTTGCTGATGCTTAAAAGGGACGATAGATGCGTCAAAAGGACAAAATTTTATACTATAAGCAGGACTAATATGCCTGCAATTCTTGTCGAGCCTGTTTTTTTGACAAACAGAGAAGAGGCTGCGTTGGTACAAACTTCTTCTTTCCAGAAAAAAATTGCCGAAAGCATAGCTTTGGGACTAAAGGACTTTTTTTCAAGATGAACGCAGACCTAAGACATATTGATGAAGTTTTAATATCTAAGATTGGACATAAAATCCCTTTTATTAAAGGGATTAAAAAATCTCGAATAGGAGTTTTTGACTCAGGTGTTGGTGGGTTGACAGTTTTAAAAAAAATTATTTCTTTTTTGCCAACAGAAGATATTTTATATCTTGCTGACACAGCAAGAGTCCCTTATGGCGGAAGGACAAAAGAAGAAATTATTTCTATTAACAGGGAAATATTGAATTATTTTGAAGGGAAAAAGATTGATTTGGTTGTAATGGCCTGTGGGACTTCTTCTTCTATTGCTTATCCTGCGTTAAAAGATGATTATACCTTCCCTATAGTCTCTTTAATTCGCCCTGGAGCAAAAGCAGCCCTTAACGCAACAAGAAATTTACAAATAGGCATTATTGCAACAATTGGAACAGTTAACTCCCAGTCTTACCAAAAAATGATTTCCGAACTAAATTTTGAAGCCAAAGCCTTTGCGGAAGGATGTCCTTTATTTGTCCCTTTAATTGAAGGAGGGTTTTTTGATACAGAAGAGACCAGAAAAATTGCGAGGGAATATCTCTCTCCTTTGTTATCTGCGGGAGTTGATACCATAATCTTAGGATGTACTCATTTTCCCCATTTATCTAAAATTATTCAAGAAATAGCCGGAGAAAAAATTGTTTTGGTTGATCCCTCAGAAAATGCGGCACTTGAGGTAAGAGAGATTATGGAAAGCAAAAAATTAATCAATCCAAAAAATCACAAAGGACACATAGATTATGTTGTCACAGGTTCTGTCTCTCATTTTGAAGAGTTGGGGAGCAGATTGCTTGGCAAACCTATTTTTGGGGTAAAGCAAGTAACTGTTTCATGATGCAAGAGGTTGTTTCCATGCGCTTTGATTATATTCAATGACCATTCTTTGGGTATTAAAATATCCGGCGGCAGCTATGCAGTTTATCATCATTTGAAGCCATTCTGATTGGTAGAAGAAATCTTTTTCATATAAAGTACGATAATACAGAGCCATTAACTCCTCAAGATTTTTATATAAAGCTTCAGAATCATCATCCAAGTGTTTGTCCTGTTCACTTCCTATGGTTCCGGGTGGGGGCGTGTATCCAAAAATTCTTCCAATTCCCCAATCTTTTGCCTCAACAACCCACCCGTCTAATGTAGTCAACTGTGGGATTCCGTTTAAAATGGCCTTCATTCCTGAGGTTCCTGATGCTTCGAATGGGGGGAGGGGATTATTTAGCCAAAGATCAACGGAAGAAGTTAAAAGTTTTGCTATATAAGTATCATAATTTTCAAGAAAGATTATTTTTATGGCATCTCTATTTGCAGAAAGTTGGTCGATTTTATCCATTATTTCTTTTATGTGCGAAGAGCCCATGTTGTCTGAAGGATGGGCTTTCCCTGCGAGGATTATTTGAAGAGGGCCTACTGTTTTTGCTATATCTATCAATTTTGTTAAGTTGTGCAGTATCAGGCTGGGTCTTTTATAAGGAGCAATTCTTCTTGCCCAGCATATGGTAAAGATATGTTCTTCAAGAAGCCAGTGCTTGAATGTTTTACACAGATTTTTTTTATTTTCTTTATGTGCATTCCAAAGGTCATATTTAAAATGTTGGCTTCCTCCTAAAGAAGAGATATGTTTTAAGTTTTGGGGTTCCTGCCTCCAGTCTCCTATGGTTTTTCTATATTTATCCAAGAGTTTTGCAATTGATTCTGACACCCAAGTGTGAACATGCACCCCATTTGTTATGCTTTTTATTTTTTCTTTAAACATTGGAAATTGCAGCCTTGTAATCTCTCCGTGTTTTTGCGCCACCGCATTTACAAACGAGGTTGTATCCATCGCAAGCTTAGTAAGGTTGATTAGATCTTTTTCTACAGCCTTTGTTTTTTCTATGATTTGCAACGACTCCTTGTCCAGAAATTTTTTTAGGTTTTCTCGTTGAAAGCGATCATGTCCTGCTTCCACTGGGGTGTGGCATGTGTAGGCAAGATGGTTTTTTGCTTCTTCCGCGGAAGAATATTTTTTGATTAATTCAACAAAAGCCAATGCGGCATGCCCTTCATTTAAATGGTGCGTATCTATTTTATAGCCAAGTTCGTTTAATGCTTTTGCTCCCCCAATTCCCAAAATAGTCCTTTGGGCTATTTTTATGTTTTGGTTGTCAGATCTGTATAGTTGATCAGTTAAGTTCCTTATCTCTTCAGGGTTTTCTTCAATGTCGGAATCCATCAAGATGAGTGGGACAACATGTTTTTTGTCAAAACTGTATATATAATATTTCCATAATTTTAATTTTACTTTAAATTTATCAAGTTCTATGTAAACATATTTATCTAAAGGGATAAGCCCCGGATATGTTTTTGGGTCCCATCTTAGTTCTTCGGGAAATTGTCCATACTTGAACCAAAAGTTTTGCTTAAAATATCCTTTGCCCCAAAGTATTCCAATCCCTGCTACGGACAAATTTAAATCTGCACATGACTTTAGGGTATCTCCAGCAAGAACTCCCAGTCCCCCGCTGTATATAGGCAAATCTAAAAGTTCTTCAAATTCAAAACGATGATAATAATCCATATCTTTTAAATTGGAGAAGATCTCATGGCTTTTTATTGTATTTATTTCATTTATAGCAGAGAAGCTTTTAAATGTATTATAAAAACTTGGGGATAAACCGAACTCCATTGAAAAGTACGCGACGGACTTGCTTTGTTCGGAATATAAATTTTCTTCAGCATTTATTATTGATTCGATAGGGAAGTCAAAAAACTTTTTGTTTGACACATCTTTTTCTGTTCGTGGATCATTTATATCCATAAATGAGAGTTTTAAAAATTTTTCTTTCATAGGCTATTAGTCTATCAAATTTTCTTTAAGATGTGTAGTTTGTCTCAATTTCTTGGCTTAAAATCCAAGGGATCGGGGGGTAATGAAATTAATCCCGATTATCATAATCGGGACTTGAAATTCCTTCTAGTATGAATAATCGGGGTTTAGTATAATATTCATATGTATGAATTAATGGCTGAAGACACTTTTGATGCAGCGCATGCTCTGCGAGGGTATAAAGGATCATGCGAAAACTTGCATGGACACACCTGGAGCGTTCAGGTATTTCTAAATGGAGAAGAACTTGATAAAATAGGATTGCTCTATGATTTTAGAGAGATAAAATCCAAGTTAAAGCTGGTAATAGACGAATTTGACCATAAAAACTTAAATGATCTTGATATTTTTAAAGAGCAAAATCCTTCCAGCGAAAACCTTGCAAAGATTATATTTGATAAGCTAAAATTAGAAATAAAGCTTGTAAGCAAAGTTACGGTTTGGGAATCACAAACAACAAAAGCGAGTTATTATGAGTCAGACGATTAATTTTATAAAAATGCAGGGACTAGGAAATGATTTTATCCTGGTCGACGCCAGACAGGAGAATCTTTCTGAAATAGATGTCTCAACGCTGGCAGTTGATGTCTGTGACCGGCATTTTGGAATAGGGGGGGACGGATTGCTTGTTATTTTACCTTCTGACAAAGCGGATGTTAAGATGCAAATTTTTAATTCTGACGGGTCGGAACCTGAAATGTGCGGGAATGGAATCAGATGTTTTGCAAAGTATGTTTATGAATCATCTTCTGAAAAGAAAGAAATTTTTTCTGTTGAAACAAAAGCCGGAGTTCTTGTTCCTGCGGTAATCATTAACAATGGAATTGTTGTTGCTGTTGAAGTTGATATGGGAGCTCCTAAGATATTAGGAGATATTGAGCTTTATGGTATTCGGTTTAGTGAAATTTCTATGGGGAATCCCCATGCCATAGCTTTTGTTGATGATTTTTCCAAAATTTCCATCATAGAGTTAGGGCCCAAAATAGAAAACGATACTCATTTCCCTTACAGGACAAACGTAGAGTTTGTTAAAGTTTTAGGAGATCAAGAAATTGAGATAAAGGTGTGGGAGCGGGGAGCGGGGGAGACTTTGGCGTGTGGCACTGGCGCATGTGCTGCTGTTGCTGCGGCTATTTTATCTGGGAAGACAAAAAGAAGGGTCCTTGTACATTTGCCTGGAGGGAACCTAGATATTGAATGGCCGGAGGATAACGCAAGTATTGTAATGCGGGGTCCTGCGGAAAAAGTTTTTGAAGGGCGTTATTTTTATTAATCCCGATTATCATAATCGGGGTTAATACTCTGATGTAATGTACTTAAAAATTATCCCCTCATTTAAAAAAGCTATAATGTATGCAGACCCATTTTTTCGCATTAAGAATGAGGGGCGCGAAATCCTTTTCCACGAGTTTGAATTTAATTCAGGCCTTCCGTCAAATAATTTTTTTAGCCATTGGCACATTTGAACCGATGAAATTTCTTCAAATCCGGCCAGCCATTTATTTACATCCTTTGGGGCAACTTTTAACACAATGAACATGTCGTAATCTGATGGACCGGGAATGGTCATACCATTTGCGGAGTTGTCATGATAATCGATGTAATATTCTGTATCTATTATCGGAGAGAAAAATTTGATATATTTTTCCAAAAAATTAAATTTATCTTGTTTAGACAAGAAAGATGTGCTTTTTGTTTTTGTTGTGAGGCTTTTGTAAGAATTACCTAAGGTGGCGCGATAGGTCATTTTGTTGCCAGCTACTGCTAAAAAAGCGATTAAAAATACGCCAAAAATTCCTATAAAAATAAAAATTAGTTTTTGTTTACTCATCTTTCTATTCTATTATATTATAGTACATTATAAAATATTTTGTGTTTTTTAATCCCGATAAAATAATCGGGGTTAAGTTGTTTTTATTGTTTTGCAGCAAACTCATCCAAAAGTTTTTTAAAGTAAAGTTCTGTTACACACAATAAGCGCTTCCCTTTTAACTGAGGATAAAATTGTCCCAGTTCGATTCCGCCAGATTTTACATCTGCTACAAATTCTTTGAATGTTGGGGCAGTAAAAACAGACCCTAGTTTTTTCTTTAAGTAAGTGCTTTTTTGCAGACAGAGCAGGGCAATCTGTCTAATTCCTTCTCCTCCCAACAACGAGAGATAGATACATGCGGCTAAGGCGCATAACGCTTCATTGCTGCAGATGTTTGAGGCGGCTTTATCTCTTCTAATATGCTGTTCTCTTGCTTGAAGCGTTAATATATAGCCTGTTTTCCCCTCAAGATCGACTGTTTGACTGACCAAGCGACCGGGGATTTGTCTTAAATATTTTTCTTTTGTTGCGAGTATCCCGAGAAGAGGCCCTCCAAAGTTTTGAGGAAGCCCAAGCGACTGCCCTTCTCCTGCGACGATATCCGCCCCATAGTCGCCTGGGGCTTTTAGTATTCCTAGAGAAATCGGATCCGCGACTGTTATGAAGATAGATCCGTTTGAATGGATTTTGTCGGCCAAATCTTTTACCTCTTCAATACATCCGAAAAAGTTTGGTTGTTGAATAATATAACATGAGGAGTTTTCGTTTAGTCCCGGAGGAATAGCTTGCCCCGTTTTTAAATCAAAGTCAATCTCTCTAACCTGCAAATCGGCTCCTCTTGAGTAAGTCTTTAGAACTTCTCTATACCTCGGGTTGACTGCCTTTGAAATGACAATCTCTCTCCTCTTGGTTATTCTGCAAGCCATAAAGGCCCCTTCTGTCATTGCTGTTGCACCGTCATACATAGAAGCATTTGCAACCTCCATTCCATATAGGGAGCATATCTTTGACTGATATTCAAAAATTGCTTGCAGGGTTCCTTGGCTTGCTTCCGCTTGATAGGGAGTATAAGCGGTATAAAATTCTCCGCGACTGATTAATTGTTTTACCGCTGATGGGATAAAGTGAGGATAGATACCGCCGCCCAGAAAATTTAAGACGGGATTATTTTTCTTACTGATTTCTTCAAGTTCGCAAAGAAGAGCCATGTCGCTTAAAGGTTTTGGGAGAGGAAGCGGATCTTTTAGAAGAGCTACATCTGGTATATCTTTAAAAAAGTTTTTCATTAATTTGCAAGAGTAGAATCATAATCCTTGGCGACCAGAAGGTTTTTCTCTTCATCAGGATTGTTGATTTCCAGTTTAAGAATCCACCCTTTTTCATATGGATCATCGTTTACAAGCGCTGGGGTTGCCTCAAGCTCTTTATTAATCTCTATCACTTTGCCTGACATAGGTGCGTACAGGCTTGAAACAGTTTTTACAGATTCTGCGACTCCAAATTCTTGGCCTTGTTTCAGGGTGTCTCCAAGTGGCGGAGTTTCAACAAAAACAATATCTCCCAATTCGTGCTGAGCGTAAAAAGTTATCCCGACAGTTGCGATCTTTCCTTCAATTTTAGCCCATTCATGGTCTTTTGAATACTTCCTATCTTCCGGTGTTTGCATAATTTATCATCCCTTTCCCTTTAATTTTATACCAATTTTTTCAAAGAAACAACGGCCTGAATTTTTTTATTTCGAATTTCAACTTCAACTATATTTCCGATATTTGCAAGCTCTGATTTCACAAAACCAAGAGCGACAGGAATTCCTAACGATGGAGAAAAGGTTCCCGAAGTCACTCTTCCGATCTCTTGGTCTCCTGAATAAATTTTAATTCCTTGCCGAGGAATTACTTTGTCATGAAATTTTAAGCCGACAAGCTTTTTTTTAATCCCTTCCTGTTTTTGTTTTAATAAAGCTTCTTTGCCTATGAAATTGTGGTTGTCAAAATTTACCGCCCATCCATAGCCAACTTCTAATGGAGTTATTGTTTCATTATATTCATGACCATAAAGAGGGAGGCCTGCTTCGAGCCGAAGGGTGTCTCTGGCTCCAAGCCCGCAGGGGCGAATTCCTTGGTCTAAAAAATATTCCCATATTTGTTCAGGACGTCCTTTGTATGGATCGTTTTCAATAAAAAACTCGAATCCATCTTCTCCCGTATAACCGGTTCTTGAAATTAGTATCCCCTCTTTTTCATATTTATAATATTGTAAAATTTCTTTCCACTCTTCGATGCAATTTTTCTCGGCAGGGAAATCCTTGACGAAGGATTTTGCTGTTGGTCCTTGGAGAGAGATTGAAGAGATATCATTTCTTAATTTGATATTAACTTCTTTAAATAATTCTTGCTGAGATTTAAAAAGATTAATAACCTTGTCTGTATTTGAAGCATTGACTATTATTCTAAAATAATCTTTTAGGTTGTAAACAAGGATATCATCTATAACTCCCCCTGATTCATTACACAAAAGAGAATAATGACTTTTAAAAGGGGGTAGTTTTGATGTGTCATTTGTTGCAACCTTAAGAAGAAAATCAAGAGCATCTTTTCCTGAAATATCTATGACACCCATGTGGCTGATGTCAAAAATTCCCGCAGAATTGCGGACTGCCAAATGCTCTTCGATAATGCCTTTGTAAAAGACAGGCATTTCCCATCCGGCAAAAGGGACAATCTTTGCTCCCAACTTTAAATGTTCTTCGTACAACAGTGTCCTTTTTAACTCTTGTATCATACTTGTATATATTAACATATCTTACAAAATATCGTAATTATTTGGGTTCTTAGTTGCAGTTACTATTATTTCTCCTTCCTATACTATTTAAAATATTATATAATTAGGCCTAATGTTCTGTAATTGTTTTATTGTAATTTTTTGCATAAGGAGATGATTTTTATATGGAGTTTGTCATAAATAAAGAGGATTTAAGTTACGGGGTGGGACTTGTAGAAAGAATCATTTCTTCAAGAACAACATTGCCTGTCACTGCGAACATTTTATTTGACGCTAAAAAGGGAGAGTTAAAACTTTCTGCCAATAATTTGGAAATAGGAATGGAAGTTTCGTTAAAAGCAAAGATCGCGAAAGAAGGAGCGGTGTTAATTCCTGCAAAGACATTGGGGGGCATTGTTTCTAAATTGCCGACAGGGGAGATCTCTTTTAACTTAAAAGAGAGAGGGATTGTTAATATAAGTTATAAAAAGTCTAATTTTAATATTCATAGTTTGCCTCCGGATGAATTCCCTCAAATTTCTAAAGTTAAAGAAGTCAAATCCTTGGAAGTAGAAGCCAAGATTCTTGTTGAGATGCTTGAACAGGTTGTTTTTGCTGCCTCGACCACCGAAGAGAAACATGTTCTCAACGGAATTTTATTAGAGACGGGGAAAACTCCTGCGGACGACACAACTTTTCGCATGGTTGCGACCGATGGTTATCGTCTTGCTAAAGTTGGAGCCAAGATCAGTTCTGTGGGAGGCGCTCTTTCTGTTGTTGTCCCATCTAAAGCAATGTCTGAGGTATTAAAAGTGTTTTCTCAAGATCAGTCTTCTGCTAAAATCGTTGTAGGCGTAGATCAGATCTCTTTTAAATCTGAAAATGTGCATATTGTATCTCGCTTAATTCAAGGACAGTTCCCTGATTACAAGCAGGTTATTCCCAGATCTTCTGACACAAAAGTTAATATTGATTTAATCTCGTTTTTAGCGGCAGTTGAACGTGCGGCAGTTATTGCTTCTCAATGCGCAAACATTGTAAAAATAGAGGTTCGCGGAAAACAACTGCATATAATGGCTTCTGCTCCTGATGTCGGAAGTGTTGATGAGGAGTTGGAGGTTGAGATAAAAGGGAAAGAAAAAAGTTTGGTTGCTTTTAATGTTAGACTTGTTGCCGACGCATTGAAGGTTATCGACGCTGAACAAATAACATTAGAGTTGGGTGAGTCCATGAGTCCTGGAATTATTAAGCCTGTTGAGGCAAAAGGATTGAGTTCGTTTGTTTATATAGTAATGCCGATCAGGACGCAGGAAGTTTCGGCGTAGAAACAGGAGAAATTTTGTTTGGCGGAACTTTTAAAAAATATTTTTTGTGACAGTAAGCTTTTAAAATGCTTAAATGGTGTTTTGCTTTGGGAAAAAGTTGTAAACAAAAAAATAGCCAAGCATACATACGCCGTTAAAATAGTAAAAAAAATTCTTTATGTAAATGTTGACAGCTCTGTTTGGGCGCAAGAACTTAATTTTTTAAAAAGAGAGATAATTGATAGAATAAATACAAAAGTAGGAGAGACTTTAATTAAAGATATACGATTTAAAGTTGGGGGGCTAGAGTAATGGCAGAAAAAGAACAAGCTGGACATACTTATGACGCGTCAAAAATCAAAATACTGGGCGGGATAGAAGCTGTCCGCAAACGCCCAGCGATGTACATCGGTTCCACGGGAAAAACAGGCCTTCACCATTTAATTTACGAAGTTGTTGATAACAGTGTTGACGAAGCTCTGGCAGGATATTGCAAAATAATAGGAGTTACGCTACATAAAGATAATAGTGTCAGTGTTGAGGACGATGGAAGAGGCATCCCGATTGACATGCATAAAGAAGCCAAAAAGCCTGCCGCAGAAGTCGTGCTTACAACTCTGCATGCCGGCGGTAAATTTGGTGACGGCGGATACAAAGTCTCCGGCGGTTTGCATGGTGTCGGAGTTTCCTGCGTCAACGCCCTTTCAGAATGGCTTGAAGTTGAAATAAAAAGAGACGGGAAAATTTACAACCAGAGATTTGAAAGAGGAGAACCTTCAAAACCTAAAGCCGAGAGCTATAAAGGTAAAGAGACGGGGACAATCATTACTTTTATGGCTGACCCTGAAATATTTACCGAAACAACCGTTTATACATATGATACCGTAAAACACAGGCTTCAAGAATTGGCCTTTTTGAATAAAGGGCTTAAGATTGTTTTAATTGATGAGAGAGAAAAAGAAAAAAAGGCGGAAACCTTTGAATATGAAGGCGGAGTTGTTGAATTTATCGACCAGCTCGGCAAAGGAAAGACAGCACTTTACAAACCGATTGTCGCTTTTTCCACAGAAAAAGATGATGTGTTTGTCGAAGTAGGCCTACAGCACTTTAAAGATTACTACGATGAAAATGTTTATTCTTATGTAAATTGTATCAGAACCAAAGAAGGCGGAACACATGTTGTCGGCTTTAAGTCAGCCTTGACACGGGTCGTCAACACTTATGGTCACAAAAACGGAATTCTAAAAGAAAACGAAAATATCCAGGGAGAAGATATTCGCGAAGGGTTGACAGCTGTTATAAATACACGTATTCCAAACCCGCAATTTGAAGGGCAGACAAAAACAAAACTAGGAAACGGCGAAGTCAAAGGGATTGTAGATTCGGTTGTTGTGGATGGGCTATCAACGTACCTTGACAAAAATCCTGCCGCCGCAAAGCTGATGATAGAAAAATCGCTGATTGCTTACCGTGTAAGAATGGCGGCAAGAAAAGCTCAGGAGCTTGAACGCAAAAAATCGGCGCTTGATACCGCGATGCTCCCAGGAAAACTTGCCGACTGCACGGCAACCGCCGCCGCAAAATGCGAATTGTTCATCGTGGAAGGAGATTCGGCCGGAGGTTCGGCCAAACAAGGGCGAGACAGAATGTTTCAGGCAATTCTTCCTCTTCGCGGAAAAATTTTAAATGTTGAAAAATCCCGTTTAGACAAAATTCTTGCCAATAACGAAATTCGTACAATGATAACGGCTATTGGCCCCGGGGTAATTACAGGGCTTAAAGCGGGAAGTGATGAAAAAGACGAAGAGATGACGACAGAAAAGCTTTTAAAAGAACTTCGTTACCACAAGGTAATCCTTATGACAGACGCGGATGTTGACGGGAGTCACATACGAACCCTTTTACTGACATTTTTTTATAGATATGCGCGCGAGCTTATAGAAAACGGAAATGTTTATATAGCGCAGCCGCCACTCTATCTTGTGAGAAAAGGAAAACAGCAAAAATATGCTTACAACGATGCCGAAATGGAAAAAGTTCTCAAAGAATTTGGAAGAGAAGGGGCGCATATCCAGCGATACAAAGGGTTGGGAGAGATGAACCCCACACAACTTTGGGATACTACAATGAATCCCGCGACGAGGACGATTCTTCAAGTAACCCTTGAAGACGGAGAAGTTGCCGATGAAATATTTACTATTTTAATGGGAAGCGAAGTTGAGCCCCGCAGAAAGTTTATAGAAGATAATGCCAAAGAAGTTAAGAGGCTGGACATCTAAAAAATAATTTCCTTGTGGATCAAAAAAAGCTGCTTAATATGCAATTGCAAGAGATTAATTTAGAATATCAAAAAATTTTAAACACAGAGAATGTTGCTGATATTTTACATTTTACCAAAAACTTATTAAGCACTTCTGACCCTAAAGTAATCGAATATCATTTTAGCCTTCTAAAAAACAGAACAAACCAGAAGCTTTTTCAGCATCTAAGAGCCGCATTTGCTAAAAGAGGGCTTTTGGTGGAAGACTTTTTGGTTAAAAAAACAAGAGAAGCAACTGACAAACAATTAAGAGCGGATGCTCTTCAATTACTGGGAAATATACGAAGCCCAAAGGCTCGTGAGATCGCGCTCGATTTTATTTCTCATGCTGATTCTAACGACAGGTATAGAGGGTGTATTGTCCTTGGTTGGGTTGGAGGTGTCTCTGAAATTGAACCGCTTTCAAAAATTCTTTTAAATGATCCAGTTGCAATAAATAGGGGATGGGCGGCTACAGCATTGCGGCAATTGTGGTTTAACAACAAAAAACTTTCTACTTTATTACTTCCTTATATTAAGCAGGCGATCTTTGAAGAAAAAGACGAACAAGCCTTAAGCCTTATTATCATTTCAGCGCAATCCATTCTTAACAAGAAATTTGGTCTTGTCGAAGATGTGGAAGAAAGGGAAATAACAGGCGACATAAAAAAAGCCAAAGAACAAGCGTTAAAATTTTTATAAATAAAATTACTCATAAAAATCTTTCACGGTTTTGTCAATATAATCGTGAAAAACAGCCAAGAAAAAACCTCTATTCACTGTTTTGGATGAGGATAATATCTAAAACAATAAAAATATTTTACAACACTTTCATATAATCCAAGTCAAGAATGCTTATTCTCCTCCAGCTAGTGGATTTTCCCCCATCATTACGCAATCAAACATAGTACGGCCAAAACCACTATAAACATCTGTAATTTGCATTTCCTTTAGACAAGAGAGTATCCCAAGTGACAGTATGCTCCTGCCTCGTACAATAGCGCTAAGATCCTCCTTTCCCGTAAAGAGATCTCCCGCCGTTTCTTCTCTTAAAGAGTTGAGAAGTTCATAAAAAATATTACTCATATCTATGCTGTTTGCATTGTTTCTTAATCTTGATTCTAGAATTTTTTTTATAGCGGTTGACGACTTCTCCTCCCCCATCTCTGCGCTCCATGCTTTACGCCCAGTTCTTTCTTTTACACTAACCCTTACTCCTGTAAGGCTTAATTTGAACAAACCCATTTCTATTTGGCCTTCTACTTGTTCTAGTGCATGGTAAAAACTGATAAACTGACAATCAAACGAATTTGTCGGATTTTTAACCCTTTCCTTTATATGTTGTTCCTTGTGGTTCTTGGGTTCCCAAGGGGCAGTTATCCCTACGTAAAAAGCAACAGCAATCATAGCTCCCATTTGGTTTTGAGGGTATCTGCCCAAGTTGTTCGGAAGAGGATATCTTCCCGTTACTGTTAAAGGGCTAACAGTCCCTGTCTTCATATTTACTTCTATACTCATCTTTAATCATCTCCTTTTAGGATCTTATCTAAAGAGAAAAACAAAAATTTCAAGCTATTTTTAAATTGGTTTTATATTTACCCCGATAAAGATACTCGGGGTTTATTCAGTATTATTTTTACTTGAAAGAAAGATTCCTTTATCTAGAACAAATAATACAAGGGACTGTTGCGAAATGACAGTTTTTGCAATTTGTCATCCCCGCGAAAGCGGGGATCTATCTTGTTTTCTGAGAAATAGATTCCCGTTTTCACGGGAATGACCATTTCGCAACAATCCCTACAAAGAAAAACGCCCCGTTTTCAATCGCGCAAAAATCGTGTATAATTAGCTAATTATGGCTCGCAAAAAGAGAGAAGAAACTCGCCTCGACCTTAATTTAGAAGCAAAAGTTATCCCTACAACAATTGAGCAGGAGATGAAGGGTTCCTACATCGATTACGCCATGAGTGTTATTGTAGGCCGCGCTCTCCCCGATGTCCGCGATGGATTAAAACCTGTCCATCGCCGCATACTTTTTGCGATGGACGAATTGGGGCTTCAACCCAGCAAGCCTTACAAAAAATCTGCCCGCGTTGTCGGTGAAGTTTTGGGTAAATACCATCCGCATGGGGATACCGCTGTTTACGACACAATGGTTCGTATGGCCCAGGATTTTTCTCTTCGCTACCTTCTTGTAGACGGACAGGGGAACTTTGGTTCGGTTGACGGCGATTCTGCCGCGGCAATGCGTTATACAGAAGCCCGTTTAGCTTCAATATCAACCGAACTTTTGGCCGATATTGAAAAAGAGACTGTAGATTTTGGCCCAAACTTTGACGAATCACTTCAAGAGCCTCTTGTCCTTCCTGCAAAAGTCCCGAATCTTTTAATTAATGGATCCTCTGGAATTGCAGTTGGTATGGCGACAAATATTCCTTCCCACAATTTATCTGAAGTTATTGACGGGACGATTGCAGTAATTGATAATCCTGATATCGAATGTGAAAAACTTATAAGCTACATAAAAGGGCCTGATTTTCCTACAGGAGGATTAATTTGCGGCAAGCAGGGGATAAGGGACGCGTATAACACAGGCCGCGGGATTTTAACTTTGAGAGCGCGCACAACAACCGAAGAGGTAAAAGGAGATAAAGAGGCGATTATTGTTACAGAAATTCCATATCAGGTAAATAAGGCGGAAATGATTGAAAATATTGCCGAACTTGTAAAAGATAAAAAAATCACAGGGATTTCTGATCTTCGCGACGAATCTGACCGCGATGGAATGCGCATATATATTGAATTAAAGCGAGGGGTTGCGCCTGATGTTGTTTTAAATCAATTATACAAACGGACAAATATGCAGACAAGTTTTGGAATCAATATGCTTGCCCTTGTTAATGGGGAACCCAAAACATTGACACTAAAACAGGTTATTGAAGAATATATTAAACATAGGGAAGAAGTTGTTACACGCAGAACAAAGTTTGAATTAAAAAAGGCAGAAGAACAAGCCCATATTTTAGAAGGGCTTCTTATCGCGTTAAAAGATATTGATGCGGTTATAAAACTTATAAGAAAAAGCAAAAATGTTGACGAAGCTCGAAGCGGATTGATGTCTAATTTTAAGCTTTCTCAAATTCAGGCTCAAGCCATTCTCGATATGAGGCTTCAAAAGCTTACACAGCTTGAAACAGAGAAAATCGAAGAAGAATATAAGGAGCTTTTAAAGCTTATCGCAAAACTCAAAAAGATACTTTCGAACAAAAAAGAAATTTTAGGGCTGATTAAAGACGAGCTTCTCGGGCTAAAAGAAAAATATGGAGACGAGAGAAGAACTTCTATTGCGGGAGCCGCGGAAGACATAAGCATTGAAGAGCTTATTCCTGAACAGGAAGTTGCGGTTCTTATAACCATTGATGGGTATGTAAAGCGTATGCCTGTCAGTGCCTTCAGGTCGCAAAACAGGGGTGGGCGTGGAGTTACAGGAATGTCTACCCGCGAGGAAGACCAGATAGACAAGATTTTTGTTTCTTCTACCCATAGCTTTGTTATCTTTTTCACAAATAAAGGCAAAGCTTATAAAGTAAAAGTCTTTGAATTGCCGGAAGCAAGCAGAACCGGCAAAGGGCAAAGCATCGCGAACTTCCTTCAAGTTGGAGAGGGCGAAAAAATTACAGCATCAATTAATATTAATTCCTTTGAGAGAGAAGGGAAATGCTACTTTATGATGGCAACGACGTCGGGGGTTGTCAAAAAAGTTGAAGTTTCCGAATTTGCCAATATAAGAAGAAGCGGCATTATTGCGATCAAGCTTAAAGGCGATGACGAGCTTAAATGGGTAATGGAAACAGACGGCAAGCAAGAAGTTATTTTAGGGACGGCAAAAGGACTTATGATTAGGTTTAACGAAAAACATGTGCGCGCAATGGGACGTTCCGCTTCTGGCGTTAGGGGGATTAGAGTAGGTAAAGGAGATAAAGTTATTTCCATGGATATAATAACTCAAAAAGGCGATCTTTTGGCGATATCCAAAAAAGGGTTTGGCAAAAGAATGTTGCTGAAAGAATTTGGCGTTCAAAGCAGGGGTGGCAAAGGGCATATTGCCATTAAGCTTCGGCCTGATGATGAAGTTGCTTCTATGCAAATAATTGATGACGCGGATGGCCTACTGTTTGTAACCGAAAAAGGGACAATGTCCAGGCAGGAGGCAAAGGGGATTTCGACGCAAGGGCGCTATGCAAAAGGGGTTCGTATCCAACGGCTCGATCCGGACGATTATATTGTTGGGCTTGATAGAGTGGAGTCAAAAGAAGAAATAATAAAAGAGTTAAAAGAAGAAGCTTCTTCTTAGGTGATTTCTTCCTGCAAATAGTGTTCTATTTTTCCAAATTGAACTGCTGTTAAGACAATATTTTTATTGTCATCAAATAGCTTGCTTCCGATGTTTTTGTATCCTATTTTTGAAAGCTCTTCTTTTTTGAAAACGAGCTGGCTTTTGGGGAGATCAACCATGTATTCTACCAAAGCAAGCATTTCATCTTCTGTAAATGAGCTTATTTTTTTTATCAGATTTTCTGCTACCTGGTCCGGAGGGGAGGTTTCTTCGTCATAAAGATTTTCTTGTATTTTTTTGTTGTATAAAGCAAGGAGGGCTTTGTCTTTTTTTGAACTGTAAATAAAAAACAAAATTAATGTCGGGACAAAAAATACCAGCAAAAGAAAAAGGCTTACTGCAAAAGGCGGTACAGGAAGGTGCTGCTTCCGAATCATGAACAAAAAGGCAATTAACCATAAACCTTGCAAGACGATGGCGGTTTTTGCCGGGAATTTTGGCATATTGTACGAAGCAAATAATTGTCCGATCTTATCAAGCTTTATTTTTCCGTTTTTGTGGAACTCGTTTAAATGTTTTATTAATGTTATTGCTTCATTATAGTCGGTGGAATCGATAACCGGCAAAGCTTTTTGTTGACCGTTTTCGCTATATTTTATGGATAAAGAAATAGAAAAGGATTTTCTCATTTTTCTGTCGGTATGTATCTCTTCTTTTGTCTGAAATTCCACTTCGCTTAGAGGAATTGCAATGGTTTTATTTTCTTGAAATGGATGGTAGATTAAGCGATTGGCCAAAAAATCAAATTCAAGGCTTGAGGCTTCTTCTCGTTTGTAGAAAATCGAATAAACCAAAACAAGGGAAACAAGGACAAAAAAAACAGAGAAAAAATAATTTCCATCTTTAAACATAAAAATAGCAGACACAAGCATTCCAATTGCGAAAAGAATCAGGCTAAGATTTGCGAAAAAAAGCGAGCGTTTTATTGTTACATGGGTATTTCCTTGTCGAATGATAAACATTGCGGAAATTATACACCGAAACTATTTTCTTGTCCAAGTTCAACATTAAAAAAATAAAAAGATATGATAAAATTATCGTAATGCTTAAGAAATCAAAAATTCCAGGCTCCGCGCAGCATATTATAAAAACTCTTAAAAACAATGGGTACAAAGCTTATCTTGTCGGCGGATCTGTTCGCGACCTTCTTCTTTTTAAAAGTCCGAACGAATGGGACATTACAACCGATGCTTTCCCTCAGGTGGTTTCGAAATTGTTTGAAAAAGTTGTGCCGACGGGGATTAAATATGGGACAGTTACAATTATTATAAAAGGAGAAACATTTGAGGTTACAACTTTTCGTAAAGATGAAAAATATGTGGATGGACGACACCCTTCAAATGTAAAATTTACCAAAGAGTTGAAACAAGACCTGGCTCGCCGTGATTTTACAATAAACGCAATGGCTTATGATCCCGTCGATAATGAGCTTGTGGATATTTTTGGCGGGCAAAAAGATCTAAAGCATAAAATTATAAAAGCAGTCGGGGATCCTGTCGAAAGGTTCTCAGAAGACGGCTTGCGGCCTGTACGCGCATGCAGATTTGCCGCCAGTCTTGGCTTTAAAATTGAAAATAAAACTTTTGCGGCGATAAGTAAAACATTGAAAATCGTAAAAAAAGTGGCGGCGGAACGTGTTTGCGATGAAATTAAAAAACTGTTAAAGACAAAAAAGCCTTCTATCGGCATTGAAAATATGCGGAATTCAGGGGTTTTGGAATTATTTATTCCTGAGCTTGTAAAATCTGCAGGAGTTAAACAGCCGGAACCTTATCATAAGTACGATGTCTATTGGCATTCCCTTTATAGTTGCGACGCTGCCCCGAAAGAAAATCTAATCGTCCGCCTTGCCGCCCTTTTTCATGATATTGCAAAACCGGAATGCAAAGAAGGGGAAACTTTTTATAATCATGAGCAGATAGGGAGTGAAGTTGTTGCTAAGCTTTTGCGAAAGTTAAAGTTTAGCAATGAAATTATAGGAAAAGTCACAAACCTTGTTGAAAACCACATGTTTAATTATGAGAGTTCATGGAAAGATTCTGCCGTGCGGAGATTTATCAAAAGGGTGGGGCTAAAAAACATTCCAGATCTTTTTGCTTTAAGACTTGCTGACTGCTCTGCCATGGGAAGAAAAATCGACAACGGTTATCTAAAAGAACTAAAGGCGAGAATAGACAAGGCAATAAAAGAGGAAAACGCCTTGCATGTTGTCGATCTTAAAATCAACGGCAAGGATGTTATGCGGGCGCTTAAAATAAAACCGGGGCCCAAAGTCGGGAAAGCGCTAAACTATCTTTTGGAAAAAGTAATAGAAGACCCAGTTTTAAATGACAAGAAAAATCTTTTAGAAATGGTACGAAGCTATGAGCCTTAAAATTACAAAGCTCATAAACATTTTATTATATTTCTTTTCTCTTTGTTGTTTGCAGATAGGAGTTGCTTATTCCCAAGACATAAAAATAATGGGAGCCGAGATAGAGTGGCATAAATATTATGATAATGTTTTTATAAAAACATCTGAATATATAGTGCCCAAAACGCAGAAACAAGGGGATAAAATTATTTTAGATTTTACCCCTGCAAAAGTAGAGTCTTTTAAAGTTATAAACAAAAAGAGCCCGCGAATTAAAACTGTATACTCTATTCAAAACAAAGAAGATGTTGGAAGGATTATAATTGAGCTTAAGTGCCCGGTAAAACACGAAGTTGCTTCTTTATATGGGAAAGAGGAAGTTCTGGTTGAAGTTTCAAGCAGTCAAGCCCAAGTGCCGGTTTTGATTGCCGAGAAAGAAGCAAAAGAGCCGGTTGAAAATAAAAAGGAAGAACCCTTAAATAAAGAGGGAAAACTTTCTTATCCGTCCATGAAGCGAGATTCTTTGTTTGATATTAAAGTTGCTTCCCCATTGAAAGAAGAAAAAAAATTAAGGCAAAATATTTTAAAAGGCAAAGTGATAGTTATAGACCCGGGCCATGGAGGAGAAGATCCAGGCGCTTCAGCATTTGACGGGACAAAAGAAAAAGATTTAACTTTAAAAACTTCGATTTATCTTGCTCAATATTTAAAAGATTACGGGGCGACAGTTTTTTTAACCAGAAAAACCGATGTTAAAAAAACCTTGCAGGATATTGCCGCGTTTGCAAATAAGATAAATGCCGACGCATACATAGGCGTGCACTTTAATTCATTAAACAGGCCTAAGGCAGGGACAGAAACTTATTATTACACGCCAAATAGTTTTAGACTGGCGGCTCTTGTCCATAAAAGAATGGTTTTGGGGCTTAAAAGAGAAGATCGGGGAGTAAGGCAAATGATGTTTTATACAATCAGCCGCACATGCATGCCGGCGATTTTGGTTGAGCCCGTTTATTTGACAGATATGCAGGAAGGGATACTTGCGAAGTCGTCCGAATTTCAGAAAGAAATTGCCAAAAGTATTGCCCTTGGGGTGAAGGATTATTTTTTAAGATGAATATGGAGATACATAACATTGATGAAATACTTACCGGGAAAATATTACCTAAGATTCCTTTTGCCAGAAATTTTTTTGGATCAACCATAGGAATTTTTGATTCAGGGGTGGGCGGCCTCACTGTATTAAAGCAAGTAATGAAAGTGCTTCCTCAGGAAAATGTAATTTTTCTTGGAGATACCGCGAGAGTCCCATACGGAGGGAGGAGTGTTGAAGAAATTGTTTCTATCAATAGGGAGATATTAGATTATTTTTTACGTCAACAGGTTGACATGGTTATTATGGCGTGCGGCACCTCGTCTGCGATTGCCTATCCTGTATTAAAAGAAGAATATAAATTTCCTATAATTTCTTTAATTGAGCCCGGGGCAAAGGCCGCGCTTGCCGCGACAAAAAACTTTAGAATAGGCCTTATTGCTACCATTGGAACCGTGCAATCTCAAGCTTATCAAAAAGCGATTAAAAGTATTAATGCCGAAGCCAAAGTTTTTGCCCAAGGGGCTCCGCTTTTTGTCCCTTTAATTGAAGGGGGCTTTATTGAGGGGAAAGAGACCAAAAAGATAGCAAGAGAATATTTACAGCCGTTGATGGAAGAAAAGGTTGATACAATTATTCTTGGATGCACACATTATCCGCATTTAAGAGATGTGATACAGGAAATTGTCGGAGAGGATGTTTCTTTGGTTGATCCTGCGAAAGGCGCAACTCTTGTCGCGAAGGCTGCCTTGTTAAGCAAAGGGAAACTTAATGATGGCGGGCATAAAGGACATTATCATTATTTTGTAACAGGCTCCCCCGCTCATTTTGAAGAATTGGGAAGTAAATTGTTAAATAAAAACATTTCCGGAGTTAAGCAAGTCCGGCTATAGAAGCTTTTATGCAAGATATTTTATGGCAGCATCAGGGTTGACATCTATTTGTTGCTCAAAAAGGGCAATAACCTCTTGTAAAGAAACTGCCGCGTTAACAGGCCGTAATCGGGAATTTTTATCAGTCATTTTTCTTATAAAAGGCTGAAGACGTCCCGGTGTCTTTTCGAAAATAAAAGGGTATTCTTCCGGATGAATTATAAAATCACTGAGTTTTTGGATGTCTCCATCAAAATCAAAAGGAGGCCTTCCTTCCAGCAATTCAAAAAGAAGTATTCCGGTAGAATATAAGTCTAATTGGGGAGCTGCGGTCAAGTTTGGCTCTAAGATGTTTTCCGGTGCTAAATATTCCAAGGTTCCTCCTATTGCCCCTAATTTTTCGGATACATTCCTGAAGCGTCTTTTTGATATTCCAAAATCTATTAACTTAATAGAGCCATCAAGCGCAACCATGATATTGCTTCCCTTGATGTCCCTATGGATAAACTGTCTAAAGTGGGCTTCTTTTAAAGCTTTAAGCAATAAACTTGTAATAAATAAAGCCTTTAGCGGGTCGATCGGAGAGGAATATAAATTTTTAAGTGTTGCTCCTTGAATATATTCCATTACTAATTTATTGTTTCTGAAAAAATTTCCATACTCGTCCATTTCTATTTGAACAATATGCTTACAACCCCTTAAATCCTGAAGTGCTTCGGCCTCCGCATTTAAAGCATTTACTTGATCCTGGTTTGATGCGGAAACTTCTGAAAGTTCTTTTATGAGGAGAAGTTTTCCAGTGGGGTGTTTTTCTACTGAAAACAAAGTGTCTCTTTTTGCAAAGAGATAAAGGCTAGGGTGTCCAGGCTCAAATTTGAGAGGCTTAAAAACATCAAAAACATTTTCTGCGATAGATGCTTGTATTCCAAATTCAATCTGCTCTATTTCCCGCGTTCTTGTTACTCGTGGTGGAGCAGCTGCTTTTATTGCTGGTGCCGTAGCATTAACTAGCATTTTTTAAACAAGCTCCTTTGTTAAAAAATAAGCCATTGCTCTCTAGGCCATATTGGGCTTTCTCTATAATTAATTCTCGAAGAATTTTGAAATAAATTTCAGTTTTTAATGCTCTTTAAGCAAAATAATCAATTAGGATTAGCCGGCGAACTTGAGCTTGTCAATCCCCATGCATTTTTGTTGTATTCAGAGATCATTCTGTTGGTATTGAAATATCCAGCAGCAGCGATGCTATTAACCATCATTTGAAGCCATTCTGATTTGTAAAAATATTCTTTTTCATATAAAGTTTTATAATACAGAGCTGTTATGTCGGATAAGTTTTTATATAAAGCAGATGAATCTTCTTCAAGTTTTTGATCCTGCTCATTTCCTATTTGTCCGGGCGGAGGCGTGTATCCAAAAATTCTTCCAATTCCCCAATCTTTTGCTTCTACCACCCAGCCGTCTAATGTTGTCAATTGAGGAACTCCGTTTAAAATGGCTTTCATGCCGGAAGTTCCTGATGCTTCAAATGGTGGAAGGGGATTGTTTAACCATAAGTCAACAGAAGAGACGAGGAGTTTTGCGATATAAGTATCATAGTTTTCAAGAAAAATAACTTTTATTTGATCTCTATAAGTAGTCAGTTCATCAATTTTATTGAGCATTTCTTTTATATGCGTGGAGCTTAAATTATCGGCGGGGTGCGCTTTGCCGGCAAGAATTATTTGTATAGGGCCTATTGTTTTTGCTATTTCAATTAGTTTCTTTAAGTCATGCAATATCAAACTCGGCCTTTTATAAGAGGCTATCCTTCTTGCCCAGCACAGGGTGAAGACGCTTTCTTCAAGGAGCCAATACTTTAAGATTTTGCATAGGTTTTTTTTGTTTTCCTGATGAGCTTTCCAGAGATCATATTTAAAATGCTGGCTGGCCTGCAACTCTGCGACTTGTTTTAGATTTTCCGGATCTTTTTGCCAATCACCTATGGTTTTTCTGTATTTGTCTAAAACTTTTGCGATAGGATCCGAAATCCACGTAAAAGTATGCACTCCGTTTGTTATTGTTTTTATTCTTTCTTTAAATTTGGGAAATTGAAGCCTGGTTATTTCCCCATGTTTTTGCGCGACAGCGTTGATAAATGAAGTTGTATCCATCGCGAGTTTTGTTAAATTTATTACATCTCCTTCGACGGCTGTGGTTGACAAGATCTTTTGCAGGTCTTCTTTATTGAGAACTTTGGCCAGATCATTTTTATGAAATCTGTCATGCCCTGCTTCTACAGGAGTATGGCAGGTATACGCGATATGTTTGCTTGCCTCTTCTTTTGAGGCATATTTTTTATACAGCTCAATATAAGCCAGAGCCGCATGGCCTTCATTTAAATGATAAAGATCTATTTTATATCCTAGGCAGTCAAGCGCTTTTACTGCGCCAATGCCCAAAAGAGTTCTTTGCGCTATTTTTATTAGCTGATTATCGGATCTGTAGAGCTGGTCTGTTAAGCTTCTTACTTCTTTTGGATTTTCTTTGAGATTTGAATCCATTAAAACAAGAGGGACTACAAATCTTTTATCATAGGAATACACATAATATTTCCACAGTTTAATTTTTGCTTCAAAGTTTCCGAGATTTATTTTTATGTATTTATCAAGAGGAATAAGCCCGGGGTATGTTTTGGGATCCCAATTGGCTTCTTCGGGAACCTGGCCGTATTTAAACCAGAAATTCTGCTTAAAGTATCCCTTGTTCCATAAAATGCCGACGCCGGCAACGGATAAGTTTAAGTCGGCGGAAGATTTCAAGGCATCGCCGGCCAACACGCCTAATCCTCCGCTGTAGATAGGGAGGTCGAGCAATTCTTCAAATTCAAATGAGTGATAATAATCCATATCCTTAAGGTTGGAAAAAATTTCATGTTTTTTGATGCGGTTGATATTATTTGTCGGAGAAGCGCTGGAGAAAGGATTGTAAACGCTTGGTGCCAAGCCAAATTCCATAGATAAATAGGCGACTGATCGATTTTGGGGATTGAGCAGCTTTTCTTCTGCGGCAATTATAGGCGGGATGGGGAAGCCGAAGAAATTTTTTTCTGAGATATCTTTTTCCAGCCTGGCGTCTGCCGCGTCTGCTCCTGAAAGGTTAAAAAGTGTTTGGCGCATATTTCGTTTAAGAGTCTATCAAATTTTTGCTGGAATGTGTAGTATAATTAAAGATATGTATGAATTAATGGCGGAAGAAACATTTGACGCCGCTCACGCGTTAAGGGGCTATAAAGGCTCCTGCGAAAATTTGCATGGGCATACGTGGAGAGTCCAGATTTTCTTAAAAGGGGAAGAGCTCAACAATATAGGGCTCTTGGTTGATTTTAGGGAGATAAAAAATAAATTAAAAGCGGTTGTCGATGAGTTTGACCATAAGAATTTAAACGACCTTAAAGATTTTAAGGTAATAAACCCTTCAAGTGAAAACATAGCAAGAATTATTTTTGAAAAGCTTAAAACCTCTTTAATTCAACTGGAAAAAGTGACCGTTTGGGAATCAGCAACAACCTGCGCAAGTTACCAAAGGGGCCCGCGTCTAAGCTGAAGGCAAGGATTTTATAAGGGTATTTTTACCATAGAATGCTGGTTTCCCTTTCTGGAAGAGGGTCGTTACAAAGGCGAAGTTCATCACTATCAAGCACTTGTGAAACCCAATGATTAATTTTCCATCTAACATCAGGAAGAATTTCTAGATTTTCATATCCTAGAAAGTCTATTGTAGTTGCATCTTTAACTTTGTTTGGAGCAACAAGGGGTGAAGATGCTCTGACAATATTAATCCAATCCTCAAGCCCAATATGTTTAAATCTTTCTCCTGATACGTCTGGAATTTTTTCTGTATATTTTTTTTGCAAATCGTGAGAAAGGAAGGGAAAAACTCGATTCCAGAAAAAACTTTCAATAAATTTAAAATGCAGCCATTCAGGATTTTTGTTTATCCAGGCAAAATCATTTTCACTAAAAAAGCCATGGCGTAAACCTAAGCCCCTTAGCGCGATTTTAGCGGGTTTTAAATATTCAATTGCTTCAATAAACCTTGCAGCATATTCATTGAGAATTTCTTCACTTGGTCTATCTGGCCCATTAAATTCTTTATGAAATAAATGCACAGAAAGTCTACGTATTTCTATCCCCATAGAACTTAACTTTTTATAAGTAGCCAAAGCGTTCTTAAGGGTATGCGGTGAACCGTGTGTTTGCAGCGCTGCTGCTCCAAAAGTATATGCTGAAAGAACATCGTGGCTTGCTTTATATACATCGCCAAAATCTGCCTCCCAAAAAGGATCTCCGTAGTGTAATATCTCTATTCTAACGGTATTAAAACGGATTTTAATATTATACCGTTTTGCCATCTCAAATATTAACAATATTTTTATGTATTCAGTTGACCAAGTTTTGCTTGGGGTTCCAGCTAGACAACAAGTGCATTGATTTTGGCATCCGCTCATAATTTCAAGGCTTATAATGGGGTCGAGCCTGATACTTGTTATCGCTTCAAATGGATAAGCATCTGGTGGAAGAAAAAGTTCAAGATGTGGGGTTTCAATCCTTGGGGATTGAGAAGATATCCAGCGTAAATAATTTTGCAGATAGGTGTCGCTGTAAGCTTGAGATGCGACTCTTTGACTAAACCTAAAAAGATGGTCTCTTATATCAAGCCCCTTACTATTTAATAAATCGTAATTTTTGTCAAATATAGTTGCTCCTCGCCTTAGATTAGAAATATGTTTAGCAGGAAAATTTTTGGCAGCTAATAATTGCCAAGGAATCGCCTTTCTGCAGCTTCTTATTATTGATTGGAACTCTTGCATTAATTTATTTATCGTCAAAACCAGACCAAAATTGCATAAAAAAATTGTTGTCGTGTTATAATAATTATTGTATGCAGGATAAAGTTGTTAATTTTGTAAAAATGCAGGGGTTGGGCAATGATTTTGTCCTTATAGACGGACGAAAAGAGAACCTTTCTGGCATCGAGTTGCCTCAAATGACGCAGGATATTTGTGATCGCCATTTTGGGATTGGAGCTGACGGGCTGATTGTTGTCTGGCAATCTGAAAAGGCAGATATCCGCATGCAAATTTTTAATCCGGACGGATCAGAGCCCGAAATGTGCGGAAACGGAATTCGCTGTTTCGCGAAATATATTTATGAAACTTCTTCGGACAAGAAAGAAGTTCTTTCTGTTGAAACACAAGCCGGCATTATAATCCCCGCGATTATTATAAAAGACGGCTTAGTTGTAGCGGTTGAGGTTGATATGGGAACGCCGCAGGATTTGGGAGAAATTTCCCTTCAAGGCTATTCTTTTAGAAAAATATCGATGGGGAATCCTCATGCCGTAGCCTTTGTTGATGGATTTGATGATTTTGATCTTGGCAGTATTGGTTCAACAATTGAGCTTGATCCGCATTTTTCAAACAGGACGAATGTTGAATTTGTAAAAGTTTTAAATGACCATGAGTTGGAAATCCGCGTTTGGGAGCGAGGGGCGGGGGAAACTTTGGCTTGCGGAACAGGCGCTTGTGCTGTGGTTGCCGCTGCCGTTATGGCGGGGAAAACCGGAAGGCGCGTTCTTGCCCATCTGCCGGGAGGGGTTCTTGACATTGAATGGCTTTTAGATGACGAACACATTGTTATGCGCGGACCCGCTGAAAAAGTTTTTGAAGGAAAGTATTTTATCTAGAGTTAGCTTAAAGGTTGTTCCCCTTGTTTTCACCCGCAATTTTTTTAAATCGGACGAAACTGTGAAATCTCTTTAAAATATTGGCGAAAGATAGAGGTTAGCGATTAACAATAATATAAAAAACAAGGAGAACTTTTTATGCCTGGAACAAAAGGGGTTGCTTTTCGCGAAAGAGTAAATGCTCGAAAATGGGAGCAAAGAGCTAATAATGTCTGGAGTAAACTTTATGGATTAACAACAACACCAAATAATATTGTAGCCTTATCAACCTTGTCTCTTATTGAAGGGAATCCAAAGGGTCCCGGCGCTTGTAATTATTGTTGTCCCTTTTGCATTAGCCATGCCAATGATACAAATGAAAGACGAATAGAGGGATTTCCGACCCCTATTGAAAAAATAGAGTTTTATTCAAAAATTTTTAACAAGGTTGCGTTTGGTCTTCCTCATGGGATGGCGACGGGAATAGGGGAAACAACCCTTGCGGAACCTGAAAGATTAAAGCAGGTTTTTGCCCTTTGGCATGATATGGGAATAATCTCCGAACTGCAGACAAATGGGTCTTTATTAACTCATGAAAATCTGACCCTTTGGCACAACAATAATAAAGGGCTTAACACAGTTGCAATAAGCTGTGTAAGTCATTTTGACCAGGTAAATGCAAATATTTTATCAAAAGGAAGAGTTCCATATAATTTAGCCAAGACTGTTGGAGAAGCAAGAGATATTGGCCTTTTGGTTCGTTTGTGTGTGACAATGTTGCGAGGGGATCATGGAGAAGGGGTTAATTCCCCTGATTCTCTTTTGGCCTTTCTTAAGTTTGCAAAGGAGGTAGGGGCAGAACAGGTTACTTTTCGAGAAATGGGAAAACCTCGGATGATAGTTGAAGATAGGGCAAAGAAAGTTGCAGACTGGATAGACAGACATTATGTAAATCCATCCTTTGTGATAAACGTCTTAGAAGGGGTAGGCGCCACAAAAGAGGCTTCTTTACCATGGTCTGTAAGATATTTTTATAATGGTTTAAGCGTTGTTCTTGCGGAATGTTTAACTCCACCTATAGACGGAAAAGTAAGAAGCGCGGTTATTAGAGGTAACGGATTATATGATGGGTGGGACAGACCAATGAGGATCGCATGAAGCTGACAAGTTTTTTGGTAAGAGGCGCAGATACTTATAAAAGTTTTACAAAACTTTTGGTTGATAACAGGATCTTGCGTAGTTGTATCGGGCTTGATAAATGCGTAACTGGTTTTCATCGTTTAGGTAATGGAGAAAAAAACTTAGTTGTTGTTGATACCAATAGATTTTTAGATTTACAGGAAAAACAGAAGGTAGATAAGTTGCAACCACCTTCTCTCCCTGCTGTCGCACTTCATGGAAATTCCATCAGAATGCTTTTGGCGACAAAAGCTATTCATCCTAAAATGGAGACTGATGAGATAGATGAATTTAACGCATCTCTTGAGAGTGTTCGGAGAGAATTAAAAGGGATGGAAATTACCTACAAGGAAATTGAAACAAACAAGCTTTCTTCTGCCGGTGATTTTGGCTTTAACTTGGTTGCCGTGCTTGGTGGAGATGGAACTTTTTTGCATGTTGGCAGGAGCCTTGAGAATGGCTTTTCTATTTTTGGAATTAATGCGAATCCTTCCAGAAGTTATGGGCACTATTTAAAAACCCAGGGAAATAATTTGGGGGAAAATTTATCAAGACTTACTTCCGGCAATTATATTGTTTATAATTTGCCGAGAATTCAGCCTGTTTTAACAAGAGGAGAAAGCTCGTTTAAGCTTCCTATGTTATTAAATGAAGTTGCGATAAAAGATTATGCCCCATTTAAAACAACAAGATGTGTGGTTCAGATTGACGGAAGAGAAGAGTTTGTTTATAGCGATGGCATGTTGATCAGTTCTTCTTCTGCTTCCCGTCCCGGATCTTGGGCTCTTAATGCCGACGGAATAATGCTTGGAGAAGGCTCTCTTTTGATGCAGCTTGTCTCGTTTGCTCCGGGGAGGCTTGCAAAAAATGGAGAGCAGCACTTGCTCTGTAATCTTATTACCGGAGAACCAGTCACTCTTCTTTCTGAATGCCGATTTGACCCCTTAATTGGTGTGGATAGTGCTGAAAAATTTGATTTTCCTCGAGGAGATCGGTTGCTTGTAACGGGGGCTGTCTCCCCTTTAAGGTTTATCGATTTTCCAGAAGAGATTCCTTCCTTTGAGGCAGAGGCCTCTCCTTACGAATTGCAAAATAGAAGAACTTTTATAGGGGAAGAGATTCTCCGAGAATTAGAGAAGACTTCTCTATGCCTGGCTGTTAAGCCGGGAGAAAAAAATCAGATCTTATTTCTGCAAGTAACTCCGGATCTTGGCAGCATGAAGATTTGGGCCATTAAAAAATTGGGGGAGAAAGCTCTTGCGGCAGAAGATATTTTATTACTGGAAGAAATTGCTCGTCCTCTGCTACTTTATCCTACAGCTGAAATAGCGGCAAAAACGTCGACTGAAAGGGATATGACTTTTAATTTGTACCGTTATGGAAATTATATAACAGAGATGGACGGCGTCATGGTGGAGTGGAATGCTGATGAGGACAAAAATGTCTGGGGCCCTTCTATCGATACAGTCTTTTTCTTACATGTTTTAAAAAAGCACGGTTTATGTAAGGAGTCTGTTCATACTGCTTCTGAAATTGGAACAGGTAATGGGATGTTGGCAAAAGGGGTCACGCTGTTTTGCCGTAATTTGGAGGATATGGAAATTACGGATATTAATTTAAATGCGTTAAAATGCGCTGAACGAAACATTAGAAGAGGAATGATAAATAGTGATTTGTGCATAACCTCTATTCATGGGCCTGGGGTTAAAAAAATAGGGGGACGGGATCTTTTGCTTTTAAATCCTCCTTATATTCCTAAAAAGAATGCGAATGAAACAAATCCTTATGAGGGGACTGGACTTATGCGAGAGGTAATAGAAAACAGGCTAAGGTTGCTTAATCCCAACAATCCTGAAGCTGCGATTGTTATAAACTATAGCTCTTTGGCCCAAAAAGATTTTGATTCTTATATGGATGGGGCAGAGGAGGTTGACGTTGAGCTCCTTGATACTTTGATGGTTCCTTTAAAAATAAATTGGGCCAGCATTGATCCTGAATGGATGGAATATCTTTTGGCAGAGTGTGGGCTGGAGCTTAGAGATGAGTCGATATATGGATACAAATACTGGCATACTTTGAAAATTGTTAAAATAACAAGAAAAGATATTTAGGGAACATATTGTTCTTCATAATACGGTCGCTTCCTAAAGCTTACACCTAAATCTTCCGCTATCTTTTTTGTTTTTTCTATATCTATAGCGCCTGGCAGTCCGACAACGCTTGCCTCAACCTGCGGAATATGTTTTTTTGCCTCTTTTATAAAATCGACAACAGCATCAAACACTTTTTTACCGCCCATAGGATTGCAAAGCTTGTTGTAAGTTTCAGCATTTTGGGCATTTAATGATATTGAGACAAAATCAATCAGTCCTTTTAATTCAGGAAGAATGTTCCTCCCCCAAAAAAGGTTCGCGTGTCCGTTTGTATCGATTCTTATTTTGACCTGATTTGTTTTGGCTTTTATTTCTGCCGCGACTTCCTTTATTATTTCTAGGCGTATAAGCGGCTCGCCGTATCCGCAAAAAACAATTTGCTCGTATTGACGAGGATCTCCGATTGCCTGAACTATTTCTTCTGTTGTAGGCTCAGAGTCGAGCCACAAGTTATATTTTTCATTAAAATTGCCGGGCTTGCTTCTTATGCAAAAAGAACATTCATTGGTACATCTGTTTGTTATGTTTAAATAAAGTGAATTTCCTAATTTATAGGCAATGTCTTGCATTACTTTTTAAGTGCTTCTTTTAAGATTTTCTGCACGGCATCTGGATTGGCGCGACCTTTTGTCGCTTTCATGACCTGACCAACAAAAAACATTAAAACTGCTTCTTTACCTGATTTAAATTGTTCAACCTGTTTTGGATTATTTCTTATAATATCTTGAGCGATGCTTACAAGCTCACCCTCATCAGAAATTTGAGTCAGTCCTTTTTCTTTTATTATACCTTGAATGGAGTTGCTCCCCTTTAAAAGTTCCGGCAAAACAATTTCTTTGGCAACTTTTCTGGACAGGACGCCATTATCGATTAATGCAAGCATTTCTGCTAATTGATTGGGGGATAGCGCGATATTGTCAAAAGTCATCTTCGATTCTTTAAGGCAAGCCGTTATCTCTCCTACAAGCCAATTGGCAATTGCTTTTGGGTTGTTGTAGCTTTTTGTTGTCTCTTCTAAAAAGGTTGCCATTTTAGAGTTTGAAACAATAAAGAATGCATCGGTTTCAGATATTCCATAATCTTTAATAAATCTATTTTCCTTTTTGTCTGGAAGTTCTCCAACGGTTTTGCGTATTTCTTCTATCCATTCTTTTGTTGGGGCAATAGGGACAAGGTCGGGTTCGGGAAAATATCTGTAATCATGAGAAAATTCCTTTGTTCTCATTCCTTTGGTTTTTTCCGTCTCTTCACTATAGAAACGTGTCTCTTGAATTATTGTTCCTCCCTCATCAATAACTTCTCTATGTCGCAATTCTTCAGCCTTTAAAGCCTTCATAACAGCCTTGAATGAATTCATGTTTTTTATTTCGGTTTTTGTTCCAAATTCTTTTTGCCCAACAGGTCTTATTGAAATATTCGCGTCACACCGGAGCGAGCCCTCTTCCATTTTGGCATCGCAAACTCCTATATATTCCAAAAGATGGGCAAGTTTTTCCATGTAAGCTTTTGCTTCTTCGGGTGTCCTTATGTCCGGCTCGGAAACTATCTCCATAAGAGGGGTTGCAGCCCGATTGTAATCTGCAAGGCTGTAGTCCGAACCCATAATGCGGTCGGCGCCTTTGTGCACAAGTTTTCCCGCATCTTCCTCAAGATGGATTCTTGTGATTCCTATCCTCTTTTTATTCCCATCGACTTCTATTTCCAAAAAACCATGTTCCGCAAGGGGAAGATCAAACTGTGAAATTTGAAAATCTTTTGGCAGGTCGGGGTAGAAATAATTTTTCCTGGCGAATACGGATCGTTCGTTGATTTTGCAATTTGTCGCAAGAGCCGTTTTAATTGCAAGTTCGATTGCTTTTTTATTTATGACAGGAAGCGTTCCCGGCTGGCCTGTGCAGACCGGGCAGATATTTGTATTCGGTGGATCGCCAAAATTATTGGCGCACCCGCAAAACATTTTACTGCTTGTTTTTAGCTGGGCATGGACTTCAAGGCCAATTATTGTTTCGTGTTTACTCATATTCACACTATTTTAGCACTTAACATAAGCGCCTACAAACATGTTATAATTATCTTTCTTTCTTGGTTAACGGGGCGTAGCTTAGCTTGGTTAGAGCACTCGCTTGGGGTGCGAGAGGTCGGCCGTTCAAATCGGCTCGCCCCGATTTTTTATTTTTTCAAATGCCAATCTGTGCTCTGCTCGAACGCATATGCTGCCTTTAGTATTGTCTCTTCATCAAAGGCTTTCCCCATTATTTGGAGACCAATTGGGAGGTTGTTTGCGTTGCCACATGGGATAGAGATTGCAGGTATCCCCGCCAAATTAACAGGAATTGTCGCAATGTCCGATAAATACATTGAAAGCGGATCGTTTGCTTTTTCCCCAATTTTAAAAGCAACCGTAGGAGATGTTGGAGAAACTAAAACATCGCAATTACTAAGGGCTTTTTCAAAATCCTGCTTAATTAAGGTTCTTACTTTTAAGGCCTTTAAATAATACGCATCATAATAACCTGCGGAAAGGGCATAAGTTCCGAGAATAATTCTTCGCTTGACCTCCGCCCCAAATCCCTCTCGTCTTGTGTTGTAATACATTGTAATAAGGTCTTTGGCTTCTTGAGAGCGATGCCCGTATTTCACCCCGTCGAAGCGGGCAAGGTTGGAGCTTGCTTCGGCCGGCGCGATTAGGTAATAGGTTGAAACTGCATATTCAAATGATGGAAGCGAAACTTCGGAAATAACAGCACCAAGTTCCTCATATTTTTTTATGGCAGATTTGATAGCAGATTTTACATCAGCAGAAATCCCCTCTCCCATCAATTCTTTAATAACTCCAACTTTTAGACCTTTAATATTTGTTGTCAAAGATTTTTGGTAGTCCGGGACAGGAACATTGACTGATGTCGAATCTTTTGGATCATATCCCGCCATTACCTGAAGAAGTATCGCCGCATCAGTTACATCTTTTGCGAGAGGGCCTATCTGGTCCAGTGAGGAGGCAAATGCTACAAGCCCGTATCTTGAGACTCGTCCATAAGTTGGCTTTAATCCGACTATTCCACAAAAAGAAGCTGGCTGTCTTATAGATCCTCCAGTATCTGACCCTGTCGCAAGAATCGCCTCATTGGCCGCAACCGCCGCCGCAGACCCGCCGGAAGATCCGCCAGGAACTCGCTCTAAATCTCTCGGATTTTTTGTAATCTGCAGTCCGGAGTTTTCAGTAGATGATCCCATTGCAAACTCATCAAGATTTGTTTTGCCAATAATGACGGATCCTGCTTCTTTTAATTTTGTAACAACTGTTGCATCATACGGAGCAATATAGTTTGCGAGAATTTTTGAAGCACAGGTCGTAAGAATCCCCTTTGTGCACATGTTGTCTTTTACGGCTATCGGGATACCTGTCAACAAAGTGACATTTTTGTTTTCTTTAAGCCTTTTATCTGCGGCCTCGGCCTGTTTTATAGCCTCATCTTTTGTAAGTGTAATATAAGCCTTAATCTGCGGTTCGACAGATTCAATACGCAAAAAAACTTTTTCGGCGAGCTCAACAGAGCTTATTTTCTTCTTGATTAAAAGATCATGCAATTCATGTGCTGTCTTATCAATCATTCCATTATCCTCGGAACTTTAAACATATTCTCTTCAATCTCTGGTCCATTTTTCATTATTGATTCAATGTCTTGGCATTTTTCAACTTTATCATCGCGCATAACATTTTCCATCAGAATTGCATGAGAGGTGGGAGAAATATCGGAAATGTCTAGCTTGTTCAAATTTTCGGCATATTGAAGGATATTCCCAAGCTGTTTTGAAAAAGTCTTTTTTTCTTCATCCGAAAGGCCCAACCTAGCAAGATGAGCGACGTGTTCAATATTAATTTCCATACTATTATTATAACTTATTTAACGGGGAGGGTAAACATGAGGGTTGCCCCTTTGCCTATCCCTTCTGATTCAGCCCACATACGGCCGCCATGTTTTTCAATAATGCTTCTGGAAAGGGCCATTCCCAGGCCTGTTCCTTTGCGCCTTGCGCTTTCCTTGGAAGATGTGCGATAGAATTTTTCAAATATATGATCAATATCTCCAGGGGAAATCCCTATCCCATTGTCCTTTACCGCTACATAAACTTTGTCTTCGATTTGTTCTGCTGAAATTTTTATCTTTCCTTGAGGGTTACTGAATTTAATGGCATTAGAAAGGATATTGATCATTACTTCAAGCAGATTTTCTTCGTTTCCCGGGATGTTTGGAAGTTTATCGGAAATTTGTTTTTCAAGCGATAGATTGTTTGCCGTGATTTGAGGGGAAACCTCACAAACGGCTTTTTCGATAATATTTACAAGAGGAAGATTATAAGTTTCAAATTTGTTCATTTTTGTTTCTATGTGCGCCAAGTCGAGAAGATCGTTTACCATGTCGTTTATTCTTTTAGATTGTTTCTTGATAACGGTTAACGCCTTTGTTTGGTCAGGGGTTAGAGGGCCGGTCAATCCTTCAAGGGCCAAAGAGACATACTCCTCTATAGAGGTTAAAGGACTGCGGAGCTCATGAGCAACCATATTCATAAAATTTATTTTATCGGCGGAGAGCTTTTCTACTTCTTCCTGTTTTTCATGTATTTTCATTGACAGGTAGGACATTGTATATATCAGTGCCAAGGCTATAAAGAAAAGGGAAAAGCTTTTCAACATAAAATATCCCGGATCTGAATAAATGATGTTTGGAAGGACGGCTATTTGATAATGAGGAATAACTTTTAAAGCTTCAAGAAAATTATTCAGCGAATAAAAAATTATGGCGTGCCCGCTCATTAGTATGCCCAAGGAGGAGCCGAAAAACAAAGCCGTTGTTGCCAAATCTATGAAGTAAAGGACATTAAAAGGACTGTCTACTCCGCCGCTGAAATGGACAAGAATTGTGGTAATAAGAAGATCCGTAAAAATCCGAAGATAGTTATATAACGTTGTCGTTAAATAAAAAGGGAACTGTTTGCCAATATAATAGAACAAAAAATTGTAAATAAAAGCAAAAAACAAAAGGATGTAAATAAAGGGGAATTGAAATTGCATTCCAAGCAAATGCGCTGAAAAAACAATAACAAGAATGCTTAAAATTATTAAAAACCTGATTTTAATGAGCCAGATAATCCGCTGGGCAATATCTGTATTAGGCTGTCCATTCATTGATAGATATTCTATTACTAGAAAGCCATAGACGCAAGAGCTCTTTTTTGTTCTTTTTGTAACTATAGCCTTAGCGAGGCTAATGGCTTTAAAGATAACGGAGAAAAATCTTTTCTTTTAAATTTATAATAAGCCGCGCCTCCTATCATTGCGGCGTTGTCGGTGCAATATTCAAACGGAGGAATCATTGCTTTTAACTTTTCTTCATCTGCCCTTTTTTGCGCGTATTCTCGCAACTCTGAATTTGCTGAAACGCCTCCTGCAATTGAGACAGTTTGCACGTTTTTATCTTTTGCGGCTTTAATTAATTTTTCAACAAGCGTTTCGACTACTACTTTTTGAAAGGATGCCGCAATATTTTTTTTCTGTACACTGTTCACTGTACTCTGTAAGCTTTTAACATGATTGACAACTGCTGTCTTTATGCCGCTAAAACTAAAGTCGTAAGCGTATTCTCCTTCAATCATAGGATGTTTGAACGGTATGGAGTTTGGGTTTCCTTCTTTTGCCAATTTATCTATAAGCGGACCGCCAGGATACCCTAGCCCCAAGACTCTTGCTACTTTATCAAAAGCCTCCCCAGCCGCATCATCGCGGGTTCTGCCTAGAGTTTCATAGTTTCCATGGCCTTTTACGTGCACAATCATCGTGTGTCCGCCAGAGACTAAGAGACACAGGAAGGGGAAGAGATTGGAAATTGGAAATTGGAAATTGGAAATTAGTAAATTTGCATATATGTGCCCCTCCAGATGGTTTACCCCAATTAGTGGGATTTTCTGCGTCCATGCTATTGCTTTTGCTGCGCAAACGCCAACAATCAAAGAGCCTATAAGCCCCGGCCCATAAGTTACGGCGACGGCATCAATATCTTTAAAAGTGATGTTTGCTTTATCAAGAGCTTCCTGAATAATTGGGCTTATAAGCTCAACATGTTTGCGTGCGGCAATCTCCGGCACAATTCCGCCATATTTTTGGTGGAACTCTGTTTGTGTTGCGATAGGATTTGATAAAACCTCAACCCCGTCTTTTACAACGGCGGCAGATGTTTCATCGCATGATGTTTCGATTGCTAGGATTAACACTTTTAAGCAACTGCCTTATTAAACAAGCTTGCGTATGACCTTCTCAATCGTTTGAAAATGATCGAAGGTTGTTACAGCTTCGTCAAAACTGATTTTGTCGCCTGATGGATAACGCAGTTTAGGCAAATACAAATTGATTGCTAAAATTAGATCGCTGATCTCAGAAAGTGATGGGTAATTTGCCAATGCCAGTGTCAACAATTTGTCCAAAAAATGGGTTTTCTCGATAGGCTTATCAGCTTTTATAAGCAGAGCCTTGAGCATTTTTTCAATTGCTTGATGAAGATGGTAAATGATAATATCAGCATGCCCTTTTTCTTTAATTAATAGTTTTGCTGTATCAAGGTCATGAGTCGCTAGCATCAACCACTCTTTGACATCATTTTCGTTCATAAACGATTTTGCCTTTTGTAATTATCTCCTGCCAAAATTTTAGTTTGTTTTTTTCTTGTAATTCCTCTGTAGAAGTTATGACCAAGTCAAGTCCAAAGTTCCTAGGGAAAAGGCTCTTGCTAATTTGGAGGGCTAAACTGTTTTTGTCGCGGCTCGAATTATCAATTACCAATAAGTCTAAATCGCTTTGTTCAGTAGCTTTACCTTTACCATAACTTCCAAATAAATATATTTTATCCGGTTGGGCGGTTTCTTTGATTTTGCCAATTATTTGATTGATTTCTTTTTGTGATAACATTCTTGATTTATTTTAGCATAGAGACAAACACTATGCCAGATGACGGTTTCGTATGGCGGTAAATAACGCCAATGAAACAGGGGATATTGTTAGATATCACAGAGAAAAAGCAGGCTTAACTCAATTGGGGCTTGCCGAATTAGCAGGGGTTGGAAAAACTGTTATTTTTGATATTGCTAAGTTTGGTCCGATAACCCTTTCACCCGACTTCACCTTTACGAACTTTTCACAGATTTCTGGGGTATATCCCCCATATCAATTTTCTGTATGGATGCAATTATAGCGGGGAAATGACGATCTATAAATAGATAAATAGGACAATAAGTATGGGCGTTGAATTAATTGGTAAATACACTGATAGCGCATGTCGATATAGTAAAAGGCTTCCTGCCTTACGGCGAAGATTTATTGATGCTAAGCTGGCTGAAGTTCCTGATTTGAATGTAATAAAAAGTACGACGCCGTATGGGATCGGATTTATGGTGGGATTCCCATTATTCAGAACTGCCGGATTGATCACGGATTATAAGGACTCGATAGAGAGTTTAAGGCAAGTGGTTCCCAGACAATGGTTTTATGCGATCGAAGATACACATATTAGCTTAAATGTTACGATCAGAGCCGACATAGGCGGCCATCATTATTTACCGGAAGGCGATAAGACGGATTATTATCAAAGGTATCTGGAAATTTTTAGAAGTATTCGCTTCCGACCATTCTCTTTACGGGTAATTGGTATTTTTCAGAACGGAATAATTCTTTGGAGGCCAGCTGAGAACAGAGAAGCGATCTTTAATATCAGGAAGCAAATTGAAAAAGGCTTAAAGGAAATGCGACCTCCTGCCAAAGAACATGATGGGCTGGCATATTTTGATAATAAAAATGGAGCTCCTGTTTTTCCCGGAATTATTCACACCACTTATATGAGACCAGTCGATCAAGCAGGCTTAATCCATAAATACGGTTCATTTGTTGAGCAGATAAATTTATTAAACGGAATGATCGAACGGAGAGCCCTTTTTGCGGAGCCGCTCAGAGTTTCCGAAATAGTTTTTATGGAAGAAAGATGGAAAGACCCTAGCGGGATAAGTTCGCCTATTCAAATCCCTGATCATTATGAAGTCAATGTTTTAAAAAGAAAATCAGCGAGTTAAAGCAAAAAATATATGGCTGTGTTTTCGGATCGCAAGATGTTTCGATTGCTAAAATTTTGACCATGCTTAATGATAACATTACAAAGGGATCTTAGAAGTTCTGGGTTGGTTGGAAAAAATAAAAATTCAAGCTTCGGCAACTTTTATAATTTTAGAAACATTAGGAGGGAGCCCCTTGCCTCTTTTTTCTAAAGAAGTGGCAAATTCTGAGTTGAGCGTGTTGCGAAATGCAAAGTTTTGAGAGCTCCTGCCACTAATCTTCTTTTCTTCGCAACATTATCATAATCATAATCATAATCCTTACGAAAACCAGTTCTTACTCTTACTCTAATATCCCTAAAAGCATTTTCCCATCCAGCCCTAACTCTTTCAAGATATGACATAAAATTTTCAGACTCCTACTTTTACCAATAGAGCATTCAAATTTCCTGCATATATATCGTTAAAATGGGAGCAAAAATTCAGAAAAAAAAGGCAAAAAAAGGCAGAAATCAATTGTGATTTACAACTATGCCTCTATACATCAACTTTTGGCCATATTAAATCGTAGTGGACACTGCGCCCTTCCCCTGGCAATTGGCGCAGAATTTTCTTATTAAGAAGATTTGATATTTCACGAAATGCGGTGGCACGGCTTGTTTTTGTCATGCTCACATATTTGCGTGTTGTGAGAAATCCTGTAAAATTCCCGGGACCAGCCTCCAAAATGCGGTTTAAAACTTTTTTCTGTCGGGAATTAAGTTCTGTCCCCGCATGCTGGCTCCAAAAATCAACACGAGTAAAAACATTGGCAATAATATCTTTGGAGTGTTCAATAGACTTTGAAACACATTCAATAAACCATAAAATCCAATCAATCACATCAATGTGGCATCTTTGGACATCCTCAAGGATTTTATAATATTCATTTCTTGAACGCATAATTTGAGAGGATACACTATAAAGCCTCACATTTAATTTTTCATCCTGCGATAGCGCCATGTCAGTCAATGCTCTCGCAATACGACCATTTCCATCTTCATACGGATGAATTGTAAGAAACCGCAAATGAGCTGTGGCCGCCCGTACGACTCCATCTGTTTCCCTCGATGATAAATTCCACCATTTCAAAAAAAGACGCATTTCCAAATCAAGTTGCTCTTTTGGCAATGCTTCAAAATGGACTTTTTCTTTACCAATCGGTCCCGACACTATTCGCATAAGATCTTTTCCACGAAGTTTTCCAACAGCAATTTTTCTCAAATCAGAATAACCGGAAGGGAACAAAGCCGAATGCCAGCCATTAAGCCTTTCCAGTGTCAAAGGCTTATTATGGAACCTAACAGCGTCAAGTAAAACATCAACAAGCCCATCGATACTGCGATCCTGAACAGTAACACCATGAGGCAACCCAAGTCTTACAGCAACAGACGATCGCACTGCATCACGATTAAATTTTTGACCTTCTATTTCAGCGGTACGCAAAGCCTCTTCAACCAATATGGCTCCTTGAGCTTCTGTTTCAAGTTTAAGACCAAGAGAAGAAACACGCCCCAATAATTTACCCTGTAAAATCCTCAAGTCGCTCAAAGGCTTAAGCAAGACAGCATCATCAAATTTAAAATCAAACCAATTTTTGCGCTCCCAGATATACTTCAGCGATATCCCCTCCTGAAGCGATTAAGCCCTCTAATCGCTTCAATATTTGAAGCAATTATAAATCATGCTTTCATAAATAGCAAGAGCTATCTCTATAAATGGTTCAAAAATTTGATTTGCTCCTATAAAATCTCCTTACAACATGGGTCTGTTGCGAAATGCAGGGTTTTGACAAACGAGGAGTTTTCAGGTGTTTCTCGTCAATCGGTTGCGCGGCTCGAATCGGTTATTGTATAACGGTTTTCGTCAAAAATACGCAACCGTAAAACGATATTTTGCAACACCCCCCAATTTTATTTTTAAGCACTTGACAGTAATACTGTTATAGCAGTAAAATATAGCCTGCAATGGGAAATATCAAGAAAAACCTTCAAGAAAGATCGAATATTACTTCTGTAGCAGTAAATAATGCCAATGAAATAGGAAAAATTGTCAGGACTCACAGAAAAATGGCAGACTTAACCCAATTAGGGCTGGCTGAATTAGCGGGAGTCGGGAAAACTGTTATTTTTGATATTGAAAAGGGTAAATCTACAGTAAAATTTGAAACTTTATTAAAAGTTTTTAAAACTCTTAATATTTCTTTTAATTTGAACAGTCCTATTTTAAATAAAGATTTGGAGAATTATTAAAATGAGAAAAGCAAAAGTCTATTTTTTGGGTTCCTTTGCTGGAATTTTTGAGGAAATCGAAAAAAACAAATTGTATAAATTTGTTTATGCGGACAATTATTCCGGCAAGCCAATATCCTTAACAATGCCTATAGCAAAAAGCATGTATCAATTTAAAGAGTTTCCTCCGTTTTTTGATGGACTGCTTCCCGAAGGAATTATGCTTGATGGGCTTGTTCGAAGATTAAAGATTGACAAAAACGATCTTTTTTCACAGCTTATGGCAGTAGGGCATGATATGGTGGGAGCTGTGACAATCGAGGAAATAAAATGAAAAAATGTCCAATTACTTATGAAGAAATCAAAGATGGAAAATATTCAAAAAAAGGCTTGGCGCTTTTATCTCCGGTTCTTTCTTGTTTAAACGACTTTCCTTACTCCGCAAAAGAACAAATTAGCGAAGCAATCGCAAGAGCCGAAAAAATGTCGATACAAGGGGTTCAGCCAAAATTGAGTGTTAGGCTCAATGTATCCGAAAAAATTTTTGAGGTGGTCGATATTGGCGGAAATTACATAATTAAACCCCAGCATGAACAATATGAAAATCTTTCGGAAAATGAGGATTTGACCATGAAGCTCGCGGAAACGGTAGGGATTAACGTCCCGTTCCATGGGATGGTTTATTCAAAAGACGGTTCTTTGTCGTATTTCATAAAAAGGTTTGACAGAATTTCAAAAAACAGAAAAGTGCCGCTTGAAGATTTCGCGCAGCTTGCAGGAAAAAGCAGGGAAACGAAATACGATTTTTCCATGGAAAAAGTGGTTGAAATTATCGAATTATACTGCACTTTCCCTGCAATTGAAAAATTGAAATTGTTTAAGCTTGTGCTTTTTAATTACATTGTTGGGAATGAAGATATGCACTTAAAAAATTATTCAATAATTAGGACAGAAGATAAGGTTCAATTATCTCCGGCATATGATCTTATTAACACTACAATCGCCATAAAAGGATCTTCTGAAGAGATCGCTCTTCCGCTTGCAGGCAAAAAGAAAAATATTGGAAAGAATGATATGTTTGAATATTTTGCGCAGGAAAGGCTTGGTCTCAATGAGAAATCCATAAAAGGAGTTTTCTCCATTATAATGACAGCTATTAGTCGGTGGGATGGGGTAATAGATATCAGCTTTTTGCCTTTAGATCTCAAAGATAAATATAAGAACTTATTTAAGAAGAGAGCTGAAAAGATGGGGATTGCTTGATAGTAGGCAAGGATCATTATCTTCTAAGTTTGGCTCGATAACCCTTTCACCCGACTTCACCTTTACGAAGCTTTTCGCAGATTTCATTTATTATTTGCAATTACAACAAAAAATTGGCGATATAAATAAAGAAGAATCGCTTTGTTTATAAGGATGGTTTTATGATAGGCATAAACGCTCATGTTTGGCAAAAAACGCCAGCGCCTCAAAAAATTCAATTAAGCAAAGGCAATGGAAAGAAAGTTGCTCAAAAAACGACGTGGGCTCTTGCCGCTTTAAGTGCTTTGCCTAACGAAAGAAAATTTGCTGTGCTGGAAATAGTAGAGAAAAAAAGAAAAGCTGTTTTGTCTTTTGGCTTCTCGCAGCTGCTTGAACAAAAGGCAGCTGATTATCATGCCGGCGATAGCCGAAAAATTGAAATTGTCAAAAGAGAACTTTCGGACTATATATTATTTGGACGATTAAATGGGGTTAATCTTATGGGCAGAGGAACCTTAGAATCTTTATTGCAGGCAACTGACCCTGAAATAGCTGTTAGGACTGCAATTGATGTATGCCATGCCTTAGAAATGGGAGATAGTTTAAAGCATTTTGTTGATTTGCCAGATGAGACGGTTGCACTTTTTTATGAAATCATTCTTGTTTTAAGTGATTTAATGTTGAAAGGGGAGATATATTTAGAAGATTTGAAGGTTCAAGATATGAATTCTTTTAGAGCGCGCGGAGAAATAGAGCTTAATCCGATAATAATAAGAGGGATGTTAAAAACGGTTTCTTTTTTACTGAAAGAGGGAAGCCCCAGAAGATTTAGCGTCCTTGCGGAAATATGGGAAATGCTTTCTGAAGCGCAGGGCATTAAAAGCTCAATAAAAAATGACATGAGAAAGACAATTCTTGGCAGAGCCTTTCTCATGATAAAAAAAGGATATGTTGCTGGAAAGCCTAAGTCCAGGTTAAAGTTTACTCCTGTTTTTCATGAGTTGGATTATGAAGATTTTTCTGAAAATGTTGTCAGATTCTTAAAATTTTTTGAAGAAAGCGCTTTGGCACAAATGGTCCAGGCCGAGTTGACCAAGGCAAGAGAAATGAATGAAGGACTTTAATCCGATTGGCCGATAAACTCCGCAAGTTTTTCCTGTTATAATCCGATTTATCAACAGATATGGTATATGAAATAGCTGGTCAAAACATTTCCCATGGGATGGGAGAGGAATCTCTTGCGGCTTCTTCTGCCATGATTGTTTCAGGCCTTGAAAAAGAGATTAAGCCTGACAGAGTGAACCTTATGACGGAAGATCCAAAAATAGACATGAAGCAGGCGGAAGAATTTATTCAAAAACTGGTAAATTCTACTGCTATTGAAAGAATTAAAAAGTATGAAGGAAATGAGTCGAGAAATAAAGACAAAAAAGAAGAGGAAGCGGCCAAAAAGAAAAAAGAATTGAAGGCAAAAGAAAAACTTATCGAGCCTTTTGCCTGGACACAAAAATCACATAGTCAGGGGAAAGGGATTTTTTCTTTTTTCTTTCGCATGGAAAATAAAGTTTTGCAGGGAGTCCTACGGGTTGTCCTTCAGCCGGAAATAGAAGAGCTTATAGAACTGGCTAAGGATCTTAAGATTGATGTTTCGGCATGGAAAATTGAAAAGGTTAATATTGATAAAAAAGGCAATTTATTGCTAATAGAGTCCGGATTGACGGAGGAAGAAAAGCTTAGGATATTACTTCTTGATGAGTGCAAAGTGCTTGAAATTGGAAGCATCTTTGAGGAATCATGGTTTAAGCTGGCAATAATTCGATGGAGGCTGTTTAGGGTTAAAAGCTCTTTAAAACAAATCGGATTAACAAAAGAAGATTTTGAAAAAATAAAAACATCGGCACAGCAGATAGCTTTTTTAAAATTAATAGTGATGCTGAAGGAATTTCATTTGAAGAGAGTTTTTTCAACTTCCAAAAAAGAATTTGACAGATATTCAAACAACATAACAGTTTTAACCAGAAAAATCTGGAAACTTGATATAAACCTGCCGCAAATCGGAATGGATTGGATTCATCAAAAACTAGAGACGCTGGCGTTGGAATCGGCGCGATATAAGCTTCAATTATTAAAATCCATGCAAACAATTTCTTTTGACAAAGAAAACGAAAAAGCCATCCACTGGCTTGAAACGACAATCACGCATTTGGCAGCTGCCTGAATTTAGATTTTAAATCTGATAATTCTTCTCGGTTCGCCAAATCCATGTTAAAATTGTTTAATGCAGGAACTCTCAAAAGGCTATAATCCGACCGATGTTGAACAAAAATGGTATAAATTCTGGGAAGAAAACGACCTTTTCTCCCCAGATGAAACTTCAACAGCAGAGCCATTCACAATTGTAATGCCACCACCAAATGTCACAGGCTCTCTTCATATGGGGCATGCATTAGATAATTCTATTCAGGATGTTTTAATCCGTTATAAAAGGATGCAAGGGTTTAAAACTTTATGGGTTCCAGGCACCGACCATGCAGGGATTGCCACACAAAATGTCGTTGAGCGTGAACTCAAAAAAGAGGGTAAGCGCAAAGAGGATTTAGGGAGAGAAAAGTTTCTTGAAAAAGTTTGGGAATGGAAAAAAGAGTATGGCGGACGCATTACCACTCAGCTTCGCAGGCTTGGTGCTTCATGCGATTGGAATCGCGAGAGATTTACGATGGATGAAGGGCTTTCAAAGGCTGTTACACGTGAGTTTGTCACTCTATATAATGAAGGTCTGATTTATAGGGGAAAACGCATTATCAATTGGTGTTCACGATGTTTGACCGCACTTTCCGACATAGAAGTGGAGTATCAGGAGAAAAAGGGAAGTTTGTGGCATTTGAGATATCCTATTGAGAAAGTAGAAAGTAGAGATTCGAAATTAGAAATTGGTGATTACATTGTTGTGGCAACAACAAGACCTGAGACGATGCTTGGGGATACTGCTATTGCTGTCAATCCTAAGGATGATAGATATAAACATTTAATTGGTAAAATGATCGTGATTCCTCTTGTTAATAGAAAGATTCCTATTATAAAAGATGATTTTGTGGATCCTTCTTTTGGAACAGGAGCTGTGAAAGTTACTCCCGCACATGACCCTAATGACTATGAAATGGGAGACAGACATAATCTTCCTAAGATTAATATATTAACGCCTGACGCAAAGATAACTTTTGCAGAATTCCCTGAAGAAGAAAAAAGGATTGTTGCACAGCTTGAAGGGCTTGATAGGTTTAAAGCTCGTGAAGCACTTGTCAAGCTTCTTGAAGAAAAAGGATTTTTAGAAAAAGTTGAAGATTACAGCAACTCTGTCGGACATTGTTATCGATGCAAAACAGTGATCGAACCTTATTTGTCAGATCAATGGTTTGTAAAAATAAAACCACTGGCAGAAGAGGCCATAAAAATTGTTGAGAAAGGCAAAACGAAATTCCTTCCAGATCGTTGGACAAAAGTTTATCTTAACTGGATGGTTAATTTGAAAGACTGGTGCATCTCGAGACAACTGTGGTGGGGACATCGCATACCTGCTTGGGAATGCGGAGGAATGTCCAATGTCCAATGTCCAATGTCCAATGGATGTAGGGAAATTATAGTTTCCGAAACAACACCGGAAAGCTGTCCTAAATGTGGTGGAACAAATTTAGTTCAAGATCCTGATGTGTTTGATACTTGGTTTTCGTCCGGCCTGTGGCCGTTCTCAACATTAGGGTGGCCTGATGAGACAAAAGACTTAAAAGCCTACTACCCTACTTCTGTACTCGTAACAGCTTACGATATTATTTTCTTCTGGGTTGCTCGAATGATTATGGCAGGAACACACTTCATGAAAAAGCCTCCATTTCATACTATTTTCATCCACGGGCTAATAAGAGATATCACGGGTAAGAAAATGAGCAAATCTGTTGGCAATGTTATAGACCCAATCTCCGTAATAGATACCGTAGGAGCCGATGCTCTTCGTTTTGCACTGATCTCCCTTGCAACAGGTGGAGGGCAGGATATCAAGCTTGCGGAAGAGAAAATTACAGAAGCCCGCAATTTTGCAAATAAGATTTGGAATGTGAGCAGGTTTGTGATGATGACCTTACCGGATGCAACGGATATAGGGGCGCGATTAATCGCGCCCCTATATCCGGTCGATGGGCTTGAATTGGCTGATAAATGGATTTTATCCCGTTACAATTCGGTCGTCAAAAAAATTGCTGAAAATCTTGATAATTTTCAGATTGGTGAATCCGCAAAGCTCCTTTATGATTTTATCTGGTCGGAGTTTTGTGATTGGTATATTGAGATCGCAAAAATAAGATTATATGGTGATGACCCAAAGAAAAAAGAGGAGGTTCAATCAATCCTTCTTTATATTCTTGAAGGGATATTAAAACTTCTACACCCTTTTATGCCGTTTGAAACTGAAGAGATTTACCAGATTTTAAAAGGGAGAGAGACTCCGGCCCCTAAAGAATCGATAATGCTTCAATCTTTTCCTGTTTGCGACGAAAAATTATTTGATGAAGAGATAGAGTATAAGATGAGAAGGTTTATTGAGCTTGTAAGAGCGATCCGAAGTTTGCGTGATACATTAAACATTGCGCATAAAGAAGAGATAAAACTGATTTCTCCTTCTTCTTTTGATGAAGATGAAAAAAAATATCTTAAGGCTCTTGCAAAAATCTCCACGATTGAAATTTCAGACAAATATCCACCTCATACAGTAGTTTCCAAAATCAAAAAATTTGAGTTTGGACTGCCAATAGAGGGGCTTGTCGATTTTAAAGAGGTACATGGACGGCTAGAAAAAGATTATAATGGCTTAGGTGTCCAAGTTAAAAAAATAGAAGAAAAATTACAAAACGAAAACTTTGTAAAAAATGCGACGGAAGGATCCATCCAAAAAGAAAAGACAAAACTCGAAGAATATAATGGCCGCCTGAAAGTATTGGAAGGGTATTTGAGAGCGTTAAGTTGATTTTCGGCCAATTGTAAATTTCATTTTGGAACATCTGCATCTTTAGGCTCATAATTATACTCAGCACCTAAAAACAGGGCTATCAACTTTAGCAAGGATGTTGATTCGCCAGAGTAGCAAAAAATCATTTGAAATTTCAAAGAGTAAAAAGCGATAATAAAGTAAGAAATCACTAACGGCTTGAAAGAGAGAAAAAGTTTTTAGCCTATATGGGCAGCAAAAAAGAGGGGGCTCATGACTCAAATAGATGGGATTAACGCAAGCCAGAACAAGCGAACAAAGCAACCAAGCAAAGAAGAACAATTATTGCTTCGTCTAGATAGAAATATAGTTAATACAAATGAATTAAAAACGATTGTTTTATACAAAAAGCCAAGCGAAAATGTTTATAACGCGGCTATGCAAAATTTAGAAGATAATATAGGA